>OBLX010000030.1_pt1 | contig 67315 bp, 61 predicted proteins | sample 1519811 | NCBI WGS metagenome assembly OBLX01 (sample SAMEA3991476, study PRJEB22521) | metagenome | biome: anthropogenic terrestrial biome; feature: sewage plant; material: surface water | place: Sweden | collected 2012-09-26
CCGGCGGAGTGCGCGGGCCGGTCGCCGGCGGCGGGGGCGGAGGCGGGGGCGGGGCCACGAGCGGGGCCACCGGCGCGGCGTCGCCTCGGGTCAGCAGGGCTGCCGGCAGGGTGGGCAAGGGCAGGGCGCGGTCGGCGTCGGTCTCGGGCAGCAGGGCGAGGCGGGTCGCGGGCTGGCCGGCGGCCTGCTGGGAAGCCTGCAGGAAACGACCGAGCTCGCGCACGGTCGGCGGCCGCTCCGCCGGGGCCTTGGCCATCGCCCACTCGAGCACGCCGCTCACTCCGGGCGGGACTCCTTGGACACGCAGATCGGGTAGAGCCTCGGCCGCGGCGCGGGCGATCACGCGCACCAGCGGCTCCTCCTCGTCGACCTCGTAGGGCGGGTGGCCGGCGATCAGGGTGAAGATGATCGATCCCAGCGAGTAGATGTCCGACGCCACCGAGGACTTCCCGCCGGTGAAGAGCTCGGGCGCCGCATGGAGCTGGGTGTCCCGGGGGTCACCGCTACGGGTCACGAACGAGCCCGCGGGCGAGACCTCGAAGTCCCCGAGGAGTGGCTCGCCGAGCGGGCTCACGAACACGTTTTGCGGCTTGAGGTTCTGGTGCAGGACGCCGGCGCGGTGCGCGCTCTCGAGCGCGCCGGCGACCTTGACGCCGATGTCGACGGCTTCACGCCACTCGAACGCGCCCGTGCGCACCAGGCGGTCGTACTCGTTCCCGCGGCTCAGCCACTCGGTGACGATGTAGGGCCGGCGCTTGGCGAAGCCCGAATCGAACACGGTGAGCGTGTTGGGATGCACCGAGATCACGCCCATGGCCGCGCACTCGCGCTCGAAGCGGGCCTGGGCCTCCCGGTCGAGGGCCTTCACGGTGAAGGCCTTCACCGCCACCTCGCGGTTGAAGTTCTCCTGCACGCCCCGGTACAGCGCGCTGTGGTCACCTCGGCGAACGAGGCGCAGCGATCCCACTCCCGGGACCTTGATGTCGACCTTCTCGTCAGCCATCGGTGCTCCTCTCGCCCGGCGAACCGGGCAACGCCTGCAAGGTGGCCCGCACCTCGCTTCTCGCCTGCACCCGCAGGGCCGCCACCGCCTCGAGCTCGCGGGTGAGCTCGAGGACCCCCGACGCCCGAGCGGCGTCATCGACCGTAGCGGCCCGCTCGGTGGCTTCGAGCGCCGACCGGGTGGAGCGCTGCAGCTCCGCGAGGCGCGTCGAGGCCCCGTCACGCAGCTGGCGCTGCACGCTGCGAACGGCGTCGTCGAGCGCCTTGGCGAAGCGGACCTGCACCTCATCGAGGTAGTCGTGGTACTCGTCCTTCACCCGCTGGCGCTCCGCGCTCAACGCCTTGCGGCGCTCCTGGCGGAAGGCCCGGCCCACGGTGAGCACGCCGGCGACGCCCGCCACCGCGAGCAACACCGGAGCAGCCACGACACCGCCCACACCGAGCCCGATCATCCCCGCCACCCCCAAGAGGGGTTCCATGCCACCCCACGCGCCACCGATGGCCACGAGGACCTTGTCCTCGTCGTCACCTCCCGAGGCGGAGTGCGAGGTGAACGAGAGTTGGTCGGTCGGTTCGGCGGCGAGCGCCACCTCGAGCGAGACGAGCAGGCCCGACGTGGACGCGGCCAGCTCGGCCACCACCGCGTCGGCCAGTTCCTCGCCCTTGCGGGCCACGAGCTGGAAGCAGTCGGACACCACCGCGGCGGCGCCACGCGACACCCAGGTCGAGTACTCCTGCTCGAGCGCCACCGGGTCGCCGTTGTCCACCATCTCCGCAGCGGCGTGGCCCAACTCGCGCAGGCGAAGGCTCAGCTCGTGACGAACGTCGTTGCGGAGGTCCTCGATGCCGTCGGACAGCAGCTGGCGCCAGCGTGCGCTCTCCGCGAGCAGGTCCGTGGCGCGCTGGGTCGACACGCGCAACTCGTCGACCGAGGGGCCGTTGATGTCGGTGCTCAGAGCCGCCTGCTCGGCCCGCAAGACGCTTTCCAGCTGATCGAGCACCCCCACCACCTCGGCCACCGCGGCCTGGTCGCGTCCGGCGTTGGCGGGGATGACGACGTTCGTGACGAGGTGCTCGCGCAGCGCCGGCACCCCCGACTCCACGGCATAGGCGTCGTTGCCGTAGGTCACCGCCAGATCGTGCAACCGTGACGACGTCGCCACCAGCGGCGGGTCGAGGCCGGCCGCTCGGAGGTGGCTCCGGTCGATCTCGAGGATGCGACGCCATTCGGGGTGCAGGTCGATCTTGCTCATCACGCAGACGACCTCGGTACCGGCGGCCGCGGCGTGGCGCAGGTACGACAGCTCGGGCGCGGTGTACTCCTGCGAGGCGTCCGACACGAAGAGCAGTGCGTCGACGAAGGGCAGCCCCATCAGCGTCGCCACCGCCTCGGGGGAGTCGAGGCCGCCGAGGACGGGGGTGTCGATCAGCTCGAGACCACCGGCGAGCAACGGGCTGGGCACACCCACCGCGATCGACGCGAGGGCGTGACCGGCGTGGTGGCCCTGGTCGACGAGGTCCGCCAACTCGTCGAGGGCCACCGCGGCGCCCGCGACGGGTTCGCCCTGCTCGCCCTTGTAGGCGACCGAGGCGTGCGGCTCGGCCGCGTGGCGCACCGAGGTGATCAGCGCCGTGGCGAGGTCGTCGTCCACCGGGCAGGCCGTCACGCCCACCAGCGCGTTCACGAGCGAGCTCTTGCCCGATTTGAAGTCTCCCACCACCACGACCCGAGTGGTTCCGTCCGAGCGGTGCTGCTGGGCGCGTTCGAGGCGCTCGACCAGGTCGGCGCGCCCGCGACGTGCGGCGATGTCGGCCGTCGCCCGTATGGTTCCCCGTAGATCGGTCATCTGGCCCGTTCCTGGCGGCATCGCCGCACCTTCCGGAGTCGTGCGGCTTCGCACCGCCCCCCACGTGTCCCACGCCAGGGTATTGCCTGGCGGGGAGGGTAAGGTCGAAGACCTTGAAGGGATCGCGATGAGCTTCCAACTCGGCGTCGACCTGGGCACCACCTTCACCGCTGCTGCCGTCGCGCGCGGCGGGCGCGTGGAGATCGCCTCGCTCGACTACCGCACCGCCGCCATCCCGTCGGTGGTGTGGGTCGGCGCGGACGGCACCGTCGTCATCGGCCACCCGGCGCTGAACCGGGGCTTGTCCGACCCCTCGCGCATGGCTCGCGAGTTCAAGCGCCGCCTCGGCGACACGACGCCGCTGCTGCTCGGGGGCACGCCCTTCTCGGCGGACGCCCTCACCCAGCGCCTCTTGAAGTCCGTCTCCGATGCCGTCGCGTCGCTCGAGGGCGGACGGCCCAACTCCGTCACCGTGACCCACCCCGCCAACTGGGGGCCTTACAAGAAGGACCTGTTGGCGCAGGCCGTGCACCGGGTCGACCTCGAGGGCACCTCGCTGCTCTCCGAGCCCGAGGCCGCGGCGATCTACTACGCCTCCACCGAGAAGATGTCGGTCGGCGAGGTCCTCGCCGTCTACGACCTCGGCGGCGGCACCTTCGACGCCGCGGTGCTGCGCAAGACCGAGGACTCGTTCGAGATGTTGGGCGAGCCGGAGGGGATCGAGCGCCTCGGCGGCATCGACTTCGACGAAGCCGTGCTCAACTTCGTCAACGAGGCGACCGACGGCGCCATCCACGAGCTCGACCCGAACGATCCTGAGGCCGTCGAGGCCATCGTCGCGCTCCGCGAGGACTGCACGATCGCCAAGGAGGTGCTGTCGTCGGACACCGAGGCCTCCATCAAGATCTGGCTGCCCAACAAGGTCACTCGGGTGCGGATGACCCGGGCCGAGTTCGAGGCCGTCATCCGGCCCACCCTGGTGGACACGGTCAACACCATGCGCCGGGCCATGGACTCGGCCGGCGTGCAACCCGCCCAGGTCGACAAGGTCCTCCTCGTGGGCGGGTCGTCGCGCATCCCCCTCGTGGGGCAGCTCATCGGCGCCGAGATCGGCCGTCCCGTGGTGGTCGACGCCCACCCCAAGCACGCCATCGCCCTCGGCGCCGCCCTGCACGCCGCCTCGGCCGTCGGCACGCGTGCCGCCATGGCCAAGAACCAGCCCGCCGAGCCGAGCGCCCGACAGCTGGCCGAGCCGCCCTCGCCCGAGAACCTGCCGCGCACCTCGGTCATCACCCCGCTCGTCACGCCCGACCCCCCGCCGTCGGACTCGGGACAGTCGGGACCCACGATCAGGGTCACCCCCGAGGACCTGCGCCGGGCCGCCGGCGCGGTGATGGTGCCGGGCATCTACTGCCCCAACCAGCACTTCAACGACCCCCGCCTGGCCTACTGCGTCACGTGCGGGCAGGCGCTCAGCCGCAGCCACGCCGACGTTCGCCAAGGCCCCCGGCCGCCGCTCGGGGTGATCGTGCTCGACGACGAGCAGACCTTCGTGGTCGACCGCGACTACGTGCTCGGTCGCGACCCCGACAACGACGAGACCGTCCAGAACGGCGACGCCCTGCCCCTCATCGTCGCCGACCCCGGCCGATCCATCTCACGGGTGCACGCCCGGATCGAGCTCGACGAGTGGGACGTCCGCCTGTCCGACTGCATGTCCGCCAACGGCACCTTCACCGCCTACAGCGGCTCCAATTGGACGCCGGTGGTGCCCGGCCACGCGGTCACGATCCAGCCCGGCACCCACGTCCTGCTGGGGCAGCGCACACTGCTGTTCGACTCCCCCCGCCGGCTGGGCTGACCTCGCCGATGACCGGTCGTACACGATGCTGCGCGCTCCAGTCGGCAACCCGGCCGGCCGACGGTACTGGCATTGCCCGTCTCGTTTTGACACACTTTCGCAACATGGTCACTCGGAGCGCCTTCTCTTGACGCACACACCGTGGCTCCGACGCGCCTTCGTGGTCGCCGCTGCCCTCCTCGCCGCCCTCACCCTCGTCACGGCGTCGCCGGCCTCGAGCCAGTCGCCCATCGACGACAAGCGTGAGGAGGCCCGCCAGGTGGCGGCCCGCCTCGACGAGCTGAGCGCCCGCTACGAGCGACTGTCCGACCGGGCCAACGAGGCGCGCGCCGAGCTGGCCGAGGTGCAGGAGCGCATCGGCCAGGCCCAGGATCGCCTCGACGCCACCGTGGCCGAGCGAGACCTGCGCCGGGGCGAGCTCCAGAGCTACGCCGTGGGCGCCTACCTGGGCGGCCCCGACAACTCGGCGCTCTCCGTGGCCGTCGAGAGCACCGACGAGCGCGAGATGCCTGTGCGCCTCGGCTACCTCGACACCGTCACCGGCAACCGGGCCCAGCTCATCGACCAGCTGGCGGCCATCGAAGAAGACGTCCAGGACCGCATGGTCGACCTCGAGGACAACCGGCAGACCGCCGAGGAGCTCGTGGCCGAGATCGACACGGCCGCCGCCGACGCCCAGCAGGCCATCGACGAGCAGGAGCAGCTCCAGTCCCAGATCGATACCGAGATCGAGGACCTCATCGAGCAGCAGCGGGCCGCGGAAGCTGCCGCCCGCCAAGCCGCCCTCGACGCAGCTGCGGCACAGGCCGCGGCCGACGCACCGCCCCCCGCCACGGGTGGCGGCACCACGGGTGGTGGCACCACGGGCGGCGGCACCACGGGCGGCGGCACCACCGGCGGCGGCGCCCCGACGCCCGCCCCGACGCCCGCCCCGCCGGCGGCCGGCGCCTCAGGTGCAGTGGCCGCGGCCATGAGCATGCAGGGCGTGCCCTACCGCTGGGGCGGCGCCGACCCGAGCGGCTTCGACTGCTCGGGGTTGATGATGTGGGCCTGGGCCCGCGCCGGGCGCTCGCTGCCCCACAGCTCCGCGGCGCAGTACGGCGCCACCCGACGGGTCTCGTCGAGCGACCTCCAGCCGGGCGACCTCGTCTTCTACGGCAGCCCCATCCACCACGTCGGCATGTACATCGGCGGCGGTCAGATCGTGCACGCCCCGCACAGCGGCGATGTCGTGCGCGTGGCGAGCATGGGCTACGTGGGCTCCCCGGTCGGCTACGGACGGCCCTGATCCTGCCGCCGGGGACGCGAGGCCCGTCCCCACCACGTCTGACCGGCACGGCGCCCCACTGAGCGGGAGCCGCCCAATCGGTACACTCGCGCCCGAAAGCGCCGGGGTGGTGCTGACCGAAGGGGAGCGATGTCCAGCACGTTCGAGATCGGCGCCGAGTTCGCCGGCTACCGCATCCTGGAGGTGATCGGCTCGGGGGGCTTCGCCGACGTCTACCTCGGCGAGGACCTCCGCCCCGCGATGCGTCGCAAGGTCGCCCTCAAGGTGCTCCGCAGCGAGCTCAGCGCCGCCGAGGACTTCCGCGACCGCTTCCAGCGCGAGTCCCTTCTGGCGGTTCAGCTCGACCACCACCCCAACATCGTGCCCGTGTACGACGCCGGGGAGGCCGACGGCCACCTCTACATCGCGATGCGCTACATCGACGGCGTCGACCTGAAGGAGAAGCTGAAGGCCGGGCCGCTCGAACCCGCCGAGGCCGCGTCGGTGGTTGCCCAAGTGGCGAGCGCACTCGACCTGGCCCACCAATCGGGCCTGGTGCACCGGGACGTGAAGCCGGGCAACGTCCTGCTGCCCGGCGGCGACCCGGGGCACGTGTACCTCGCCGACTTCGGTCTCACCAAGGAGACGGCGGCCGAGCAGAGTCTCACCCAGGTGGGACAGTTCCTCGGCACCCTGTACTACGCCGCTCCCGAGCAGATCCAGGGCAAGGACCTCGACGGCCGCAGTGACCAGTACGCCCTCGGCTGCCTGCTCTACGAGACCCTCACCGGCGGACCGCCCTTCACCGGGGACGTGCAAGCCATCATCGGCGCCCACCTCACCCGCGAGCCGCCCAAGGCCACCGAGAAGGTGCCGACCCTGCCGCTCGCCATCGACGCGGTCATCGCCAAGGCCATGGCGAAGGACCCCGCCGAGCGCTTCGACAGCTGCGGCGAGCTGGGCGCCCGGGCCATGCAGGCGTTGCGGGCTCCCGCGCCCGACGGCACCATCGTCCCCGGGACGCTCCCTGGCATCCCGGCCACCCCTCCACCACCGCCCGTCGACCCCAACGCCACGGTGATCGGCCACACCAGCCCGGGCATCCCCGCCACGCCGCCACCGCCGGCATCCCCCGAGCGCTACACCCCACCGCCCACGCCGCCGCCGGGGATCCCTCCCACGCCGCCGCCCGCCACGTCGATGGCCGGGTCCCCGGGCGTGCCCACCACCCCCCCACCTGGGCGCCCGCCGGCCGCCGGCGGGCCCACACCCCCTCCCCCCACGAAGTCCAAGGTGCCCGTGTGGGCCATCGGCGCCGGCGCCGCGGCGGTGATCCTCCTCATCGTGGGCGTGTTGGTGGTGGCCCTCGGGGGCGGCGGCGGCGATGACCCGCCGGCCTCCACCTCGGCCCCCGCCACCACCGCGGTCGACAACACGACGACCACCGTGTCGGCGTTCGACCCGGGCACCGGCTCGGACACCCCACCCCTGCTCGACCAGGCTGCGCTCGACGGCGAGGAGTCCCGGTGCGCGGCAGCCGCCGGCGACGCCCAGGAGCTCCTCCGCTGCGACTTCCTCTTCTTCGAGGCCGAGGCAGGGTCGGCCCAGCAGGACTTCGGTGCCAGCTGCGGGGACACCGCCCCCGGATCGAACGGCACCTGCGGGACGACGCTCGACACCTCCAGCACGATCGACGCGCTCATCGCGTCGTGCGGCGGAGGTGACAACGGCGCCTGCGACGAGCTCTTCCGCATCACCCCGGTGGGCTCGAAGCTCGAGCTCTTCGGCACCACGTGCGGCGGCCGTTCCGAGACCAACCTGGCCGGCGGGTGCGAGGACAGCCTCGGCTGACGCGCTCGGGGCCGGCCGCCTCGGCGGTCCGGCCCCTCCGTCGGGCTCAATCGTTCGGGAACGACACCCCGGTCACGCGAAAACCGCTGGGGACGGGGTCCACCGTGAACAGGACGATCTCCGAGTCGTTGCTGTAGGTGCAGTCGAACCCGCCGCCGGCGGCGTCGCAGCCGTCGAAGCTGAGGTCGTTGCCCACGCCGTCACGCGAGAACAGCGTCTGCACGGCGCCCGGATCGGCGAACTGGCCGGCGTTGGCCTCGTCCCCCGCGGTCCACGCGTTGAAGAGGCTGGCAGCCGCCGCCTCGGGGCTGGCCGCACCGGCGGGACCGGCGGCCGTGGTCGTCGTGGGCGCGGTCGTCGTGGTGGTGGACGACGTCGTGCTCGTGGACGTGCTCGTCGTCGAGGTGCTCGTGGACGAGGACGTGGTCGAGCTGCTCGTCGACGAGGAGCTCGTGGTGGTGTCGCCACCGTCGTCCTCGTCGCCGCTCTGGCTCAAGATGATGCCGCCGATGAGCAGGGCGATGACCACAACGGCCAGACCCACGAGCACGTAGATCTTCCACCGGTCGTCGGAGGGCTCCTGGTCGTCGGGGCCCCAGGCATCCTCGTCACCGGGACCCCCGGGACCCCCGGGCCCCGCCGGGCCACCGGGCCCGGCCCCGTAGGCCGTGGTCGGCGGCTCCGCGTACACGGAGGGCGCGGCCACGGTCGGGGGCGCATCCGGCGGCACCGGGGCGCCGCCACCCGTGCCACCGACGGACGGGTTCCCAGCCGGCGTCGTGGGGACGCCGCCCGCCTGCGTGGGGTCGAAGGGGTCGCTCATGAGGCGCCACCCTAGGGGAGCGCCCACCCGTCGAGGGCCTCATCCACGGCCACGGCGACGTCGGCGGGGAGGGCCTCGGCGACCGCCTCGCGGAGGCACGCCAGCGGGGTGAGGTCCATGAGGAGCCACCGCGAGAACATCCCGGCGTCCATCCACCGGGCCTGCGCCGCGGTGACGGCTTCGAAGCGCCGCTCGCGCCGGGCCGCCTGGGCCCGCAGCGCCTCCCAAGGCGACTGCTCGGCGAACCAGCGGCCGGCGACCACGAGGTCGTCCACGGACTCGGGAGCGGCGCGATCGGCCGCCGTGGACCGGGCGACGGCGGCATGGTGCGCGGCCACCCGCGGCCAGGTGGCGACCTCGGTGGGGTGCTCGGCGGCAGCCACCAGCACGCGCTCGAGCCAGCGGCAGGCCCACAACAGCTCGACGGGGCTCGCCGGCATCGAGGTGGGCAACCCCAGTGCCCGCCGGCAGATGTCGTCGACGCGCCCGATCGACGGCTCCTCGCACACCCGGTCGGGGCCGTCCTGGAGGCGGAAGTACGCGGTGACCGCGCCGGTGCGGTCGACGAAGTGCCCCATGCGAGCCCGCTGCTCGACCGGCCGACGACGGCTGTAGCAGCGCCCCCCTTCCTCCTCGAGGTCGTGGACCCAGCCACTGGCCACCACCCCATAGGCGATCCACGAACGTTTGGCGTCGATGCCCACGAGCGAGCCGATGGGGTCGACCATGTCGCCGGTGGCCAGGGCGAGCTCGATCTCGCCGTCGGCGCCGATGCCGACGGCCACCGGCGGCTGGTCCCATCCCATGGGCTCGAGCACCCGCTCGAGCTGGTCGACGAGCTCGCGCAGGGTGGGCCGTCGCGAGGACGCCGGCGCCGGCGGGACAGGGGGTACGGGCGGAACGGGGACGGTGGCCATCGGGGCCCTCCTCTGGTGGTGTGCACAGAGGCGACCCGTCCAGCCAGAGGGGGTCGCGAGCCCCGGAAGGCCGAGCGTAGGCGCGGGCCCCGGCGAGGGAAAGGGGTCAGCGACCGCCGAGGCGGCGCTGCATGCGGGTGGGGAGGCTCGGCGTGATGGCCTCGTCGATGTCCTCCAGGGCCACCCGCACGGCCAGCTCGCCGGCGGCATGTGCGACGTGGGCCAGCCGGGCGCCCGCCGGCAGCGGGGGCAGGGGCAGGTTGCCGACGAGGAACTGGCGAATCGAGGCCGGTAGCTCCCGCGCCGCCACCTGGCGGGGGCGGAGGCGCAGCCATCGACCGCCGACCTCCAGCTCGGTCAGCACATGGCCCACGCGCAGGGAGCCGATGCCGGTGCTGCTGAGGATGCCGTCGGCGGTGAGCTCGAGACGCAACGGCAGGTTGGCCGAGCCCACCCACCGGTCGACGCTGTCCTGGGTCACGGTGGCCTTCACCGACACCGGACCGCCTTTGAGGCGGGGCACCAGGCCGGGTTGGATGCGCACCCGCTCCACCCGGCCGACGACCCGCTCGAGGCGGAGCCCGGCCATGCGCATGGCGGGCACGCCAACGGTGACGACCTCCACCTCGCCGCGCAGGGCGTCGCCCGGGTTGGCGGTCCACCGCAAGGTGGTGGGCTGGCCGAACACCCGGGTGGCGATCCGGTCCACCAGCCAGAGCACGGGGGCATACGCCGCGTCCGCGCCGGGCAGGGTCCGCTTCGGCTCAGCCGGCTCGAACTCGATGTCGGGCGCGTCGGCGGGGTCGGGCGCCGCACCACCGGAGTCGTTGCGCCTCCGGCCGCGGCCCGACGGGGTCTCGTCCCCCTCGTCCCCCGTCCCGCTGTCCCCGGTGTCCGCCATGGCCCGCCGATCGTACGTGGTCGTCGCCGCCGGGCCGGTGCCGTGTCATCCTGCGCCATGGCCCCGTGCGTGTTCTGCGCCATCGTCACCGGCGACCTCGACGCCCACGTCGTGGCCGAGGACGAGCAGACCCTCGCCTTCCTCGACCGCCGGCCTCTCTTCGCCGGCCACACCCTCGTGGTGCCCAAGGCGCACCACGAGACCCTCGCCGACCTGCCCGCCGACCTCCTCGGCCCGGTGTTCGCCCGCGCCCAGCAGCTGGCGGCGGTGATGGAAGCCGCCCTCGGCGCCGCCGGCTCGTTCGTGGCCATGAACAACCGGATCAGCCAGAGCGTGCCCCACCTGCACGTGCACGTCGTGCCCCGCAACCCCAAGGACGGCCTCAAGGGCTTCTTCTGGCCCCGCCACCCCTACGCCGACGAGGCGGAGATGGCCGCGTTCGCCGAGCGCCTGCGCGCCGGCGTCGCCGCCGCCGAGGCCGGAGGGTCTTGATCGGACCGAACTGGCACCGGATTTCGGTGCCAGGGCACCGAAATCCGGTGCCAGAACGCGACGTATGGGCCTCAGGCGTCGGCCTTGGCCCGGCGTGACCCCTTGGCCGGCTTGGCGCCGGCCTTCTCCGCCGCCTTCGACAGCTCGGCCAGCGCGTCGGCCAGGCCGTCGGCCAGCGACCACACGTCGGGCAGCACGTCGGGACAGGCCAGCAGGCCGAAGTCGAGGTTCTCCTGGTAGCTCATCACCGTCATGTTCAGGCCGGCGCCGTCGAAGATGGGCCCCACCGGGTAGTTGGCCACGAGGCGGGCACCGGCGGAGTACAACGGGAAGGGCGGGCCGGGCACGTTGGAGATGGTGACGTTGAAGGCCGGGCGGTGCAGGCCGGCGACCCGCATGCCCGAGTAGAGGCGGGCGGCGCGGCCCAGCAGCGCCGGGGCCGCGAACTCGGCCCAGTCCTGGAGGGCGTCGGCGCCCACCGCGTGACGCTCCTTGCCGGTGGCCATGCCCTCGTGGATGGCCTGGAGGCGCTCGACGGGATCGTCGAGGTCCGTGGCCATGGTGGCCAGCATCGACGACACGCGGTTGCCCAGCGTGCCCTGCTGGTCGCTGGTGCGCACCGACACCGGGACCATGGCCACCAGAGGCGCGTCGAGCACCTCGCCCCGGCTGTCGAAGTAGCGCCGCAGGGCGCCAGCGCAGAGGGCCAGCACGACGTCGTTCACGGTGACACCGAAGGTGTTCTTGATGGCCTTCACCTCGGGCAGCGACAAGGTGGCCATCGCGTAGCTGCGGTGGCCGGTGATGGCGGTGTTGATCGAGGTGCGGGGGGCGCTGAACATCGAGGGCGGCGGTGTCGTCCCCGGGTGCCCCGGGAGGCGCTGGCGGTCGATGGTCGAGCGCACCGTGCGGGTGGTGGCCTTGGCCACCCGGAAGGGCTGGCGGGCGAGCGAGGTGGCGGCGTAGCTCAACAGCTCGACGTCGCTCGGCACCCGATCGGGCTGCCACGGCTCGTCGGGCGGCGGCGTGGGCGGCGGGTTCGGCTCGAGGTCGAGGGTGGCGACGATGATCTCGTTGCCGGACGCCCCGTCGATGGCGGCGTGGTGCACCTTGCTGAGCACGGCCACGTGGCCGTGCTCGAGGCCCTCGATGACCCACATCTCCCAGAGCGGGCGGGAGCGGTCGAGGGGCAGGGCCACGAGGTGGCCGGCCAGCTCGGCCAGCTCAAGGGGGCCACCGGGGGCGGGCACCGCGATGTGGCGGATGTGCCAGTCGAGGTCGAAATCCGGGTCCTCGATCCACAGCGGGTGGTGCAGGCCGAGGGGCACGGTGACGAGGCGGCGGCGGAACGGCGCCGCCAGGTGCAGGCGCTCGGCGTAGAGCGACTTGACCTGCTCGAGCGACCAGCCGCCCTCGACGTCGCTCGGGTCGAACACGGCGAGGCCGGCGACGTGCATGGGGCTCGTCGGCGTCTCCATGGAGAGGAAGCCGGCGTCGAGGCCGGTGAGTCGTTGCATGCGTCGCCCCCCGGCGTGTCGTGCGTGCAGATGCGGGTGTTCGTGGTGCGGATGGTGCTGGTGCGCGCCGAGCTTACGGGGTGGGCTCGACCCCCACCCCGAAGAGGCCGAGGCAGGCGTCGAGGCCCTCGATGGCGACGTCGTCACGGCGCCGGCGCTCCCAGTCCTCGCGGTCGAGCACGAAGTCGACCTGGCGGTCGTAGCGGTCACGGCGGAGCTGGCGGTGGTCGCCGTTGGGCCGGTAGCCGAGCGAGGTGGTCACCCCGATGGAGGCGGCGTTGTCGTGCCAGGCCGAGGTCTGGGCGCGGAGCGCGCCCAGACCGGCGAAGGCCAGGTGGAGCACGGCCGAGCGCATCTCCTTGCCGAGGCCGCGGCCCTGGTGCGCCCGCCCCAGCCACGAGCCCGTCGTGACGGTGAGCGAGCGGCCGAAGTCGTCGGCCAGGACGTCCTGGGCGCCGACCAGGGTGCGGTCGCCGTCGGGCCCGATCTCGTTGACCATCAGGCCCAGAATCCACTTCTCGGGCACCCACTCGGCCCGTTGGCGCCACCACCACTGCATGGTCTGCCGGTGGCGGAAGGGCGGCTCCCAGTCGGTCCAGGGCACCGAGAACGGCATGGTGGCGGGGTCGTGGATGCCGTGGTCGGACAGGGCCACGATGGCCACGACGTCGTCGTCGGTGGGCGGCCGCAGCTCGACCCGCGGCGTGCGGATCACCAGGTCGAACAACGGCCAGTAGGGGTGCCCCATGGCCCCAGTCTGGCCAGGGCCGGCGGCCGGGAGGTGGCCATTTGGCGCGTACGGTGCATCCCATGCCGAGGGTGATGGCCGCCGCGTACGACCGCTTCACCGCCGCCACCGAGGCGGCGGGCCTGGCCGAGTGGCGTCGGGACCTGCTGGCCGACCTGAACGGGGTCGTGGTCGAGCTCGGCGCGGGCACCGGCCACAACCTGCGCTGGTACACGTCCGCGGTCGACCGGCTCGTGCTGACCGAGCCCGACCCCCACATGCGCGCCCGTCTCGAGGCCCAGGTGGCCGAGCCGCGACGGGCCGGCGACGGTCCCGGGCACATCGAGGTTCTCGACCGCCGCGGCGACGCCCTCGGGCTCGCGGACGGCTCGGCCGACGCCGTCGTGGCCACCCTCGTGCTGTGCTCGGTGCCCGACCCCGACGCCGTGCTCGCCGAGGTGGCCCGGGTGCTGCGCCCCGACGGCCGCTTCGCATACCTCGAGCACGTGGCCGCCTACGACGCACCCCGCGACCTGCGCTGGCAGCAGTTCTTCGAGCCCCTCTGGAAGCGGTTGGCGGGCAACTGCCATCTCACCCGCTCGACCGAGCTGGCCATCGTCGGCGCCGGCTTCGAAATGGAGACCGAGCGGCGCGAGGCCATGCCCAAGGCACCCCTCATCCTGCGTCCCACCGTCCGCGGCCTCGCCCGCCGCCCCACCTGACCGTCGCCCACAACCGAGGACGATGGTGGCTAGGGCTCGAGCTGGACGGTGGGGACGCCGCCGGTGACGGTGAGCGTGCCCGGCACGCCGAGCAGCAGCAGCGGCTCGCCGGACAGGCCCACGGCGCGCACCGACACGATCTCGCCCTTGGCCTCGCCGGCCAGGATCGTGAGGTCCAGGGACACCGCCGGCGGCTCGTCGGGCCCGGCCGCCACCTCGTCGGCGTCGACCACGATCACGTCGTAGGTCCCGTCGGCCAGGCGCCCTTCGTCGGCCATGGTCCAGCCTGCCATGCTGCTGCGATGGCTGACGACCTCCGGGACCTCTGCGCCGACCTCGCCGCCGAGCACGCCGCTCTCGACGCGGTGGTGGCCGACCTCGACGACGCCGACTGGGACACGCCCACGGCATCGGACCGGTGGGCCGTGCGCAACCAGATCGGCCACCTCGCCTACTTCGACGAGGCCGCCACCCAGGCCATCGTCGACCCCGAGGGCTTCGCCGCCGGCCTGGCCGAGGCGCTTTCGGGCGACCTCGCCGAGTTCCTCGAAGCCACCGAGGTGCGGGGCCGCACCCTGCCGCCGGCCGACCTGCTGGCGTGGTGGCGCGAGGCGCGCGCCGCGCTGGTAGCCGTCGCCGGCCCGCTCGACCCGAAGGCCCGGCTGCCCTGGTACGGGCCGTCGATGGGCGCCCGCTCGTTCGTCACCGCCCGCCTCATGGAGACCTGGGCCCATGGCCAGGACGTCGTCGACGCCCTCGGGGCCGAGCGCCCTGCCACCGACCGCCTGCGCCACATCGCCGATCTCGGGGTGCGCACCCGAGGCTTCAGCTACATCGTGCGCGGCCTCGAGGCACCGGCCGGCGACGTGCGGGTCGAGCTCACGGGCCCCCGCGGCGAGCTCTGGAATTGGGGCGACGAGCACGCCCCAGAGTGGGTGATGGGGACGGCGCTGGACTTCTGCCTCGTGGTCACCCAACGTCGCCACGTGGACGACACCGAGCTCGCGGTGATGGGCGAGGGGGCCAACGAGTGGATGGTCATCGCCCAGTGCTTCGCGGGCGGGCCCACCCTCGGCCCGGCCCCGACGGCTGCAGGAGCAGGAGGGACGCCGGCGTGACCGTCCGCTACGAGACCGACGGCCCGGTCGCCGTCGTCACCATCGACCGGCCCGAGGTGCGCAACGCGGTCGACGGCCCCACCGCGGCCGCACTCGCCACCGCGTTCCGGCGCTTCGAGGCCGACGGCGACCTTGCCGTCGTCGTGCTCACGGGGGCGGGCGGCACGTTCTGCGCCGGCGCCGACCTGAAGGCCATCTCGCAGGGCCGCGGCAACCGGGTCACCACCGACGGCGACGGCCCCATGGGCCCGACCCGGATGGCGCTGTCGAAGCCGGTGCTGGCGGCGGTCGAGGGCCACGCGGTGGCCGGCGGCCTGGAGCTGGCCTGCTGGTGCGACCTGCGGGTCGCCGCCACCGACGCGGTGTTCGGCGTCTACTGCCGGCGCTGGGGCGTCCCGCTGATCGACGGCGGCACCGTCCGCCTCCCCCGCCTCATCGGCCAGAGCCACGCCCTCGACCTGATCCTCACCGGCCGCGGCGTGTCGGGCGACGAGGCGCTGCGCATGGGCCTCGCCAACCGCCTGGTCGAGCCCGGCCAGGCCCTCGCCGCCGCCGTCGAGCTGGGCCACGAGCTGGCGGCGTTCCCCCAGCGCTGCCTCCGCTCGGATCGGGCGAGCAGCGAGCGCCAGTGGGGCCTCCCCCTCGACGACGCCCTGGCCCTCGAGACCGAACTCGGCCTCGAGGTGATCCGCTCGGGCGAGACCGCCGAGGGCGCCGCCCGCTTCGCCGACGGCGCCGGCCGCCACGGCGCCTTCTGAACCTCCGAGCGGTCCCGCCACCACGAGATTCCTCGTTCTGGGACCAGGTTTCAGCGCTCACCGTGCTGTTTCTGGTCCCAGAACGGTCGACGTGGGACGGGCGGTCGGGCGCCGGCGCTCGTAGCCTGGGGGCATGACGACGACCGAGACCGACCGGTCCACCGAGGCGGCCACCGATGTCCCCGTCCTCACCGTGAGCGAGAAGGCCCTGCGCCGGGTGCTCGACATCCGCGCCCAGGAGGACGACCCCGATTCGCTGGCCCTCTGGGTCGAGGTGATGGGCGTCAACGGCGGCGAGTACGCCTACGACATCTACTTCCAGTCGCCCGCCGAGGCCGGCGCCGGCGACGAGCGCGCCCGCTTCGGCGAGCTCGACGTCGTCGTGCCCCTCGACAGCATCGACCAGCTGCGGGGCGCGACCCTCGACCTCAACCGGGACCTGCTCAACCCCGGCCTGATGATGAACAACCCCAACGTGCCGCCCGCGCCCGCGCCGCCCGCCGGCGTCGCGCTGAGCGGCACGCCGGCCGAGCGCATCCACCAGGTGCTCGAGGGCCAGATCAACCCCAGCATCGCCAGCCACGGCGGCCGGGCCGATCTGGTGCGCTTCGACGACGCCACCGGCACCGTCGAGCTGCGCCTGAGTGGTGGGTGCCAGGGCTGCGCCCAGTCCACCGCCACCCTGCGCAACGGCATCGAGGGCGCCCTGCGCAGCGCCGTCCCCGAGATCAACGAGGTGGTCGACGTCACCGACCACGCCGGCGGCGAGACCCCCTACTACTGAGCGCCCCACCTTCCGGGACCACGCTGATGCCCCCAGGAACAACACGCTGGTCCCGGAGCCCGAGGCCCCACCTTCCGGGACCACGCTGATGCCCCCAGGAACAACACGCTGGTCCCAGAGCCCGAGGCCCCACCTTCCGGGACCACGCTGATGTCCCCAGGAACAACACGCTGGTCCCAGAGCCCGAGGCCCCACCTTCCGGGACCAGGCTGATGTCTCCAGGAACAACACGGTGGTCCCAGAGTCAAGGGGGCGCGCCGACGAGCGGGCGTTGGGTGGACGCGACGGTGCCCGCGACCGGAGGCCGCGGGCACCGTGGGAACTGCGGTCGAGCGGTGAGGGCTAGAGCTTCTCGATGATCATGGCCATGCCCTGGCCGCCGCCGACGCACATGGTCTCGAGGCCGACGGACTTGCCCGCGTCCTCGAGGCCGTTGATCAGCGTGGCGGTGATGCGGGCGCCGGTCATGCCGAAGGGGTGGCCGAGGGCGATGGCGCCGCCGTTCACGTTGAGCTTGTCGAAGTCGATGCCCAGCTCGTCGGCCGACGGGATGACCTGGGCGGCGAAGGCCTCGTTGATCTCCACGAGGTCGATGTCGTCGATGGTCATCTTGGCCCGGCCGAGGGCCTGCTTGACGGCCTCGATGGGGCCCAGGCCCATGATCTCGGGGTTCAGGCCCGAGACGCCGGTGGCGACGATGCGGGCCAACGGGGTGATGCCCAACTCGGCGGCCTTGGTGTCGCTCATGATGACGAGGGCGGCGGCGCCGTCGTTCAAGGGGCAGGCGTTGCCGGCGGTGACCTGGCCATCGGGGCGGAACACCGGCTTCAGCTCGGCCAGCTTCTCCTTGGTCGTGCCGGCCCGGGGCCCGTCGTCCTTGGAGACCACGGAGCCGTCGGGCAGGGTGATCGGGGTGATCTCCCGCTCGAAGAAGCCCCGCTCCTGGGCGGCGACGGCACGCTGCTGCGAGTTGGCGGCGAACTCGTCCATACGCTCGCGCGACACGTTCTTGTACTGGACCACGTTCTCAGCGGTCTCGCCCATGGCGATGTAGACGTCGGGCAGGCCGGCGGGCGGGGCCCACGTCTCGGCACCACCCTCGCGACGCTTGGCGGTGCGGGCCATGGCGTCGTTGAAGAGGCCGTTGGTGCTGCCGGGGGCGCCGTCGGACATGCCGATCATGAAGCGGCTGACGGTCTCGACCCCGGCGGAGATGAAGATGTCGCCCTCGCCGGCCTTGATGGCGTGCATGGCCATGCGGGTGGTCTGGAGCGACGACGAGCAGTACCGGTTGACCGTCGTGCCGGGCACGTCGGGCATGCCGGCGAGGATGGCCACGACCCGGCCGATGTTGTAGCCGGCCTCACCCGCGGGCTGACCGCAGCCCATGATGAGGTCCTCGACCTGGTTGCGGTCGAGCTCGGGGACCTGGGCCAGGGCCGCCTCGACCACCTGGGCGGCAAGGTCGTCGGGGCGCATGTCGACCAGCGACCCCTTGTTGGCGCGGCCGATGGGGCTCCGCGTGGCGGCAACGATCACAGCTTCGGGCATTCCGGTCTCCTCGAGGGCGTCAGCGACAGGCCTTCGACGGTACCTGCGCCGCCTCCTCCCCCACCAATGCCCTCAGCGCTGCTGGGCCCGCACGCGGCCGGCGCCCGCCTCGGCCGTGGCGGCGGGCACGAAGCACTCCGACGGCTGCTCACGACCGCGCAGCACCAACTCGCCGCAGCTCACCCAACGAGCCTTCTCGTCGGCCGAGGCCAACGCCAGCGAGGCGCCGCCGGCCATCACCCGGGCGGGCACCCGCTTCGCCTCGTCGGTGAGGCGGGCGGCCTCGTTGACCGGGTCGCCGAGGACCGTGTACTCGTAGCGCTCCTCGGCGCCGACGTTGCCGGCGACCACCCGGCCCGACGACACGCCGATGCCCACGTCGAGGTGAGGGAAGGCCTCCCGAAGCGCGGCGACCTCGGCATGGAGCTGACGGGCGCTGCGCAAGGCGAGGTCGGCGTGGTCGGGCTGGTCCGCCGGTGCGCCGAACACACAGAGGGCACCGTCGCCCTCGAACTTGTTGACCCAGCCGCCGTTGCCCGTGACCACCCGCACGGTCGCGTCGAAGAGGGCGTTCAGGGTGGCCACCATCTCGACGGGGGCCAGGTCGGTGGCCAGCTGGGTCGAGGCGATGAGGTCCACGAACAGCGCGCTGGCCACCTTGATCTGGGCGGACAGCCCCGCCTGCTCCTGGAGGGCGATGCGGGCCACCTCCTCCCCCACGTGACGGCCGAACAGGTCTTCGAGATGCTGACGCTCGCGCAGGCCCGCCACCATCTCGTTGAAACCGGCCTGGAGGTTCCCGATCTCGCCACCATCGTTCACGGGCACCGCCACGTCGAGGTCGCCCTCGGCCACCTCGCCGAGGGCATCGTGCAGATCCTCGAGTGGCTCGGCCACCGAACCGGCGGTCGCCCAGAGCAGCAGGCCGCCACCGACGAGCACGACGAGGCAGAGGAAGGCCACCGACACCCGGAAGTTGCCGGACACGTCCCGGGGGCCGACGAGCACGAGGAGGATGCCGCAGACCGGCAGCGCCGAGCCCACCAGCCAGCCGAGGAGCAACCGCATCGTGATCGACAGGCGTCGGGCCCGCGACGGCGCCACGCCGGTCAGCGCCTTCTCCCGCAGGGGCCGCAGGGTCTGCTCGATGAGCAGGTAGCCCAGCGCGCAGGTGATGAGGCCACCGACGAGCAGGGCGAGGACCACCCGACCGATGGCGAGGCGCGGCGAGCCGAGGGCGGCCATGAGCACCGCGAACACCACCGCCGCCAGCACCCAGTGGAGGTACGAGCGGGTCACCATGTTCCACGGCAGGCGAAGCACGCGCTCGCGGTCCACGCTCGTGGCGGGCCGGTCTTCGGTGAGCCACGCTTCGACGGGCCGCAAGAGGCGGCGCAGGTGCAGGACGCCATCGGCCGCGCTGATCGCCACGAGGACCGCGATGACACCGAACACCAGCGGGAGGTCCTCGTCCAGGGAGGCCGCCGGCGGGTTCACGTGGACGAGGTAGACGTACTCCAGGGTCGCTCCGACCAGGGTGGCGAAGGCGAAGCGGAGGTTGGCCCGGGTGGTGAGGCGCCGGGCGCGACCCTCCACCTGGACGCGCCGACGCCGGTGGACGAGCCTGGGCACTAGTGCTCCCTCGGGGATCGTCGGCGCTGGCTCACCGACCGACCCGCCGCCCCTCGATGGTCATGCCCCACCGTACGCCGCGCCCGGCGACCGGCTCCGGCCTAGCGTCGGCGCCATGTCGGAGACGAACGACACCAGCGAGACGGTCGGCTACGACCTCGACGGCCACGTCGCCACCATCACCTACAACCGCCCGGCGGTGCTCAACGCCATCAACGGCGAGATGCGCCAGGCCCTCAACGCGGCCTGGACACGCTTCCACGAGGACGAGGACGCCTGGGTCGCCATCGTCACCGGCGCGGGACGGGCCTTCTGCGCCGGCGCCGACCTGAAGGACGGAACGGGCTCGGTGGGGACGTGGCCCGGCTCGTTCTGGGAGATCCCCACCCACAACTCCTTCGAGAGCGGGTGGGAGATCTGGAAGCCGACCATCGCCGCCATCAACGGTCCCTGCATCGGCTACGGGCTGACCGCGGTGGCGGCGTGCGACTTCGTCATCGCCTCCGATCGGGCCACGTTCGCCTATCCGGAGGTGACCATCGGCGTCCCGACCATCGTCGGCGCCATCCGCCTCCCCGGCCGCATCGGCTGGGCCAACGCCATGGAGCTGCTGCTCACCGGCGAGCACATCGACGCCGAACGGGCGCGCCAGATCGGGCTGGCGTGGAAGGTCGTTCCCCACGACACGTTGCTCGACGAGGCCCGGGCCTGGGCCGACCGGCTCTGCGCGGCGGCGCCGCTCGCGGCACGGGCGACCAAGGAGGTGGCGTGGCGAGCCCAGCACCTGCCCTTCGCCGAAGCCGTCCGCTTCGGCGAGACCATGCGGCGGGTGGCCGCTGGCACCGAGGACGCCGCCGAAGGGCGGGCCGCGGCGGCGGAGGGTCGACCCCCGGTGTGGCGCGGCCGCTGATCCCGGCTGCCATCCGAGCGAGCCGGCACCGGATTTCGGTGTTCTGGCACCGAGATCCGGTGCCGGATGGGGCGGCCTGCGCCCATCCGGGGAATCAGATTCGGCGCATCAGGTCCCTGGGCAGGGGAGGTAGTGCGCCATGCCGATGGCCCGGCCGCGACGATCAGCGACCGAGGCCGCGTCGCCGGTTGCTGGGGACCTGGCCCTGGCCGGTCAGCGACGCCCGCTCGGCGGCGTCACGGCCCGCCTGCCAGCCCTCGCCGTTGGACACCGACGTGCGGGCGGTGCGGACCTGCGGGAAGGCTTCGTCCCTGGCCGCGCGCACGGCCTCGGTCCGGTCGGCCAGCACGGGGAGCAGGTGGGCCGTGGCCACACCGCCTTCCGCCACGGCCTCGTCCACGGCGCTGTCGGCGGCCTCGGCCAGGCGCTCGCCGATGCGCACCGCGAACGAGACCAGGAACGACGTCCGGAACGAGCGGGTGCGCGATCGCCCCCAGGCATCGGTCTGTGATCCGGCCGCCAACGCCGCGGCGGTGGCCTGCACGAGCAGCGAGGTGAACAGCAGCTCCACCGCTTCGAGGTCGACGGGATACCCGAACACGACAACCGCCCCCTCGTGCTTCATCCACACGGCTTCGCAGCGGTTCGCGCGGGCGACGGCGCTGAGGAGGTGGACCTTCGGCGAGACGTAGGGGCTCTCCACCACCAGGCGCAGCTGGTCGGGCCGGCCCGTGCGAGCCTCGCCGGCAGCGGCGAGCGCGGCGTCGATGGAGTGGCGGGCCATGAGCTCCTGGGCCTTCGCGGTCAGGGCCTCGGCCTCCTCCGGGAACGACGTGGACTCGGCCTTGGCGAGCAGGGCCCGCACGCGTGTCAGGACCTTCTGTCGCACATCGTCCTGTTGCCGGAAGTCGCCGAGGGGCCCGGCGGCGGTCGGATCGGTGGGCTGCCCCATGGGACGTCGTCTCCTTGTCGGTCGCCTGCCGCGTGGCGCGGGCGAGCGGACGGTCGATGAGGGGGAGCCTGCGCACGCTGCCATCTCTCGGGGCGGTCCGCAAGGGCTGGGAGACGCGAGCCCTGAGGTCGACGTCCGTTAGGTGCAACCGGTGTCCGTCCCGGCAGGCACCAGGTCGGTCCTGTGCCGATCGAGGTCGGACCCGGAGTTCAGGTCAACCGGCGCCGGCGCGGAAGGCCTCGAGGACGTCGCGGATCGACACCATCCCGGCCACCGTGTCGCCGTCGACCACCGGGAGGTGGCGGATGTTGCCCGCCAACATGGCCTCTGCGGCCTGCGCCACCGTGTCGCCCACGCTCGCGGTCACCACGTCGACCGCCATCACATCCTCGGCACGGACGTCGTCGACATCCTCGCCGTTGGCCACCGCGCCGACCACGTCTCGTTCGGACAGCAGTCCGGCGACTCGACCGTCGACCACCACGACGACGGCGCCGATCTCCTCGCGCTCCATGACCACCGCGGCGTCGCGCAGCGTCGCCGCCGGCGACAGGGTCACGGTACCGCGCTGCACCACGGCGCGAAGCTCGTCATCTGGTCGGGGCTGGCTCATCGGGTCGGACCTCCTGGTGGTCATCGGTGCGGCGTTCGAGCGTAGACCCACCCGCGGTGCCCGCGGATCCTCTGGACGATCGGGCGTCACGCTGGGCGGCACGGCCGAGGCCTCGGACCGCCCGTCGGGGGGCACGCTGGTCGGCGTCACTCGGGGCTTCTTCGTCACCGCCGCGGTGCCCTCCCGGGCGAGGACCCGGTCCACCACTTGCCCGACCGTTGCCGGGTCAGCGTCGTCGGGGTCCGATGACATCGGCACGCAGACCGGCGGCCCGCAGGGCAGCCAGTACCTCCGCACCGTGCTCGCCATCGCGCGTCTCGACCGTGAGCAGCACCTCCACCTCGGCCACGCCGACAGCGGTTCCGGCCCGGTGGTGCTCGACGTCGGTCACGTTCAGGCCGAGGCCGGCGATCACCCCGGTCAGGCGGTGCAGTGCGCCCGGGCGATCCGGCACGATCACCCGGAGGCGCAGGTAGCGCCCGGCCACGTTGAGGCCGTGCTCGATGAGCGCCGTCAGCAACATCGGATCGACGTTGCCGCCCGTGAGCAGGCACACCACAGGCCCCGTTCCGGGGACGTGGCCCCCGAGCAGCGCGGCGAGGCCGACCGCACCCGCGGGCTCGACGACGCAGCGCGCCCGCTCCATGAGCAGGAGCACGGCGGCGGCGATCTCCTCCTCGCTCACCGTCACGAGGTCGTCGACGAGGGCCTCGACGTGGGCGAGGGTCAGGGCCGACGGCGACTTCAGGGCGATGCCGTCCGCCATCGTCGCCGGGTGCTCGACGACCGTGGGGCGGTGAGCGGACACCGAGGCCACCATCGACGCAGCGCCGGCGGCCTCCACCCCGACCACGGACCAGCCGCCACCGAGGCCACGCAACGCCGACGCCACACCGCTGACCAGCCCGCCGCCCCCCACCGGCACCAGGACGGTGCCGACGACCGGCACCTGCTCGGCGAGCTCGAGGCCCACCGTCCCCTGCCCGGCGATCACGAGGGGGTGGTCGAAGGGACTCACGAAGGGGCGGTCGGACGTCGCCGCGAACGCCTTGGCCGCGACGATGGCGTCGTCGACGGTGTCGCCCTCCTGATGCACCTCGGCCCCGTACTCCCGGGTGGCCCGAACCTTGGGCAGCGATGCCGTGGCGGGCATGAACACCGTGACCGCCCGCCCCGCCATGGCCGCCGCGAGCGCGACCCCCTGCGCGTGGTTGCCCGCCGAGGCCGCGACCACGGGGCGCCGGTCGTCCACGTCGGCACGCAAGAAGCTGAGGGCCCCCCTGGGCTTGAAGGAGCCGGTGCGCTGGAGGTTCTCGGCCTTGACCCACACCTCCCGCCCGATCAGCGCCGACAGCGAGGCCGCCCGCCAGACGGGCGTCACCCGCAGGTCCCCGTCGATCCGCTCCTGCGCGGCTCGCACGTCGGCGAGGCCGACCAGCTCCTCGCCCGCCACCGTCAGCCTCGCCGGCCCGTCGCGTGGTGTGCCACGCAACCATGATCACACGCCGTCGGGCTGGCCCCGCAGGTAGCGCCGCCAGCCGCCGTGGGCGGTGATGTCGGTGGCGTCGGCGAGGCCGTGGGTCTCGCAGATGAAGCCCTTCACCCAGCGCCCGTCGTCGAGCTCCACCGAGCCGATCCCGAGCGGCGGTGCCACCAGGGCCACGACCTCCCCGAAGGCGGCGGCGTCGAGCGACCACACCTCGACCTCGATGGCACGACCGCCCAGGCCCACCCGTTCGAGGGCCGGGCGCTCGGGGGGCCCGCCCCGCAGGTGGTACAGGCGGTAGCGCGCGGCCGTCGTGGTGGTGGCCACCAGCTGCGCCCCCCGATCGGTGAGCTGGGGGTTGAGGGGCTGGCCCCGCAGGTGGGCGCCGACCACGGCCAGGTGGACCCGACCCCCGGCACCGTGGGCGCCGGTCGCGAGGTCCTCGCCGTGGAGGAAGCCGGCCACGGCGGCCACCGAGCCGGCGGACGCGGGCGGGGCGAGCACGGTCACCCCGCCGGGGCCGTCGGGGGCGGGGACGGTGATGGCACACAGGCCGAGGAGGTTGGCGAAGGTCGTGTTGCGGCCGAGCCGGGCGTTGGCCCCGATGGGGTCGCCGGCTACCTCCGCGAGGGTGGGCACCATCGTCACCGTGGGCAGCACCAGCACGTCCACCTCGTCCCACCACGGCGCCAGCTCGTCCCGTATCCGGGCGAGGCGGTCGATGGCGAGGAACACGTCGACCCCTGAGTACGCCTCGCCGCCGGCCACCACCTCGCGGACCACTTCGTTGAGGCCCTCGGGCGCCGCCGCCAGCACGGTCCGCAGCGCCGCGGTCCGGTCGGCCAGCCAGGGACCGCCGTAGAGCAGGTCGCCCGCTTCGTGGAAGCGGGCGAGGTCGGTCGTCACCACGGTGTGGCCGGCCGCTGCGAGGGCCGCCGCCTCCCGCTCGGCGCCGGGCGCCGCCGCGACGCGAAGGGCGCCCTTCGCGACCGCCCAGGTGCCCGCCGCCATGGTCGACTCGACCACCAGCCCGTCGGCGACCGAGCGGGCGAAGGTGGACACGCAGTCGATGGTCGGGCTGGCCGGAACCACCCCCTCGGTGGGGACGGCACCGGGGGCGGCCTTCAACCCCACGATCCCGCAGAGCGCGGCGGGCACCCGGCCCGAGCCGGCGGTGTCGGTGCCGAGCGCGAACGCGACCTGCCGGGTGGCCACCGCGACGGCCGAGCCCGAGGACGAGCCCCCCGGGACGAGCGACGCGTCGAACGGGTTGCGGGGCACCCCGTAGGGCGACCGGGTGCCGACCAGGCCGGTGGCCAACTGGTCGAGGTTGGTCTTGCCCACGTAGAGCGCTCCGGCCGCGAGCAGCCGGGCGACGGCCGGCGCGGTGGCCTCGGCCACGTACGCGGTGCCGGGGAGCCCGGCGGTGGTGGTGCGGCCGGCGACGTCGATGTTGTCCTTGACCGCGAAGGGCACGCCCCACAGCGGTCCCCGGGCCTCCGGCGCCGTGGCGGTCAGCTCCTTCGCGGCCAGCCGCAGCGCGTCGGCCGGCTCGACGTCCAGCCACACGGCGGGGTCGTCGGAGGCGTCGAGGCGCGCCAGCACCTCGTCCACGACCTCGACCGGGTCGAGGCCCGCGGCGTAGGCCGCGAGCAGGCCCGCGATCCCGCCGTCGAGGGCAGCGCCCGCGGCCTCAGCCAACGGCTGCGGTGGTGCCGAGCGCGGCGAGCAGAGCGCTGGAGGGGGCGACGGCGCCGAACACGCCGCCCTGCATGGTGACCATGTGGAGCGCGGCCTCGTAGTTGCCGACGTCGGTGGCCCCCGTGCAGTCCTCGAGCAGGAGGCACTCGTAGCCCCGGTCGTTGGCCTCGCGCATGGTGGTGTGCACACACACGTCGGTGGTGATGCCAGTGAGGATGATGTGGGTGACGCCCCGGGTGCGCAGCACGAGGTCCAGCTCGGTGGCGTAGAAGGCGCCCTTGCCCGGCTTGTCGATCACCACCTCCCCCTCGACGGGGTACACCTCCGGGACGATGTCCCACCCGGGCTCACCCCGGACGAGGATGCGCCCGCACGGGCCGGCGTCACCGATGCCGGCGCCGATGCGCTGCGATCGCCAGAGCTTGTTGGGCGGGCAGTCGGTCAGGTCGGGGAGGTGGCCCTCCCTGGTGTGGATGACCAGCATCCCCGCCGCCCGGCAGGCGGCCAGCACCTCCATCGTGGGCGCCAGGCCCGCCCGGGTGAGGTTCAGGTCGTAGCCCATGGCGTCGACGTAGCCGCCGGGGCCGCAGAAGTCGGTCTGCCAGTCGATGTTGACCAGGGCCGTGGTGGCGGGGTCGATGGCCCCGTCATAGGGCCAGGCGTAGGGGCGGGCGTCGATCGGTCCGAAGGTGGGCATGGGGTTCGCTCCTTGGCGGGTCGGGGGTCAGATCGGGGGGCGGGTCGGCGGGCGGGTGGGAGACGGGTCGGCGGGCGGGTGGGAGACGGGTCGGCGGGCGGGTGGGAGACGGGTCAGCCGGTGGGTTGGAGACGGGCCAGGACGGCCTCGGCGGTGCCGATGGCGCCGAAGATGCCGCCCGACATGGTCACGGTGTGGGCCGACGCCGCGGCGAGCTCGGGGACCAGCGGCGCGCAGGCGTCGGTCACCAGCAGGCACTCGTAGCCCCGGTCGTTGGCCGACCGCAGCGTCGAGTGGACGGGCCCCTCCAGCCCGAAGCCGGCCACGAGCAGGTGGGTCCGGCCGGCGCGGCGCAGCACGGCGTCGAGGGGGCCGCCGTGGAAGCCGTCGATGCCGGCGGCGCCGACCGCAACGGGGTCCACCGGCAGGTCCGGGCTGGTGGAGGGGTCGACGCCGGCCCCGTGGGACAGTGCGACGACGAGACCGCCGTAGGCGTCGACCGCGAGCGCGAGCTCGAAGCACGCCGCCCGTGCCGTGGCCGGGTCGGCGACCCGGGACGACCAGCCGTCGTCCCACCCGGCGAGCACGAGGGCGAGGTGGCCGGGAGCGAGGTCGCCGTCGAAGGGCCACGGGTAGGGCTCGGTGCCGGCCAAGAAGGTCGCGGCGTCGGTCGAAGGGTCGAGAGAGGTCATGGTCGGGCTCCGACGGGCAGGGCCAGCCACGTGCGCACGAGCTGGGCGAAGGCGAGGGGGGCGTCGAGCTGCACGGCGTTGCCGGCGCCGGGGACGACGGCAACCTCGGCGCCCGCCAGCCGGGCGAGCACCCCGGCGGCGGCGTGGCGCTCGGGCCCGCTGTCGGCGCCGACGGTGCAGAGGAGGCGGAGCCCCACCAGGGAGCGAAGCTCGTCCTGGGTGGGGTCGAAGGCGGCGAACTGCGGGATCTCGGCCCGCCAGCGGGCGACGCCGGCCCGGGCGGCCTCTCGGGCACCCGGGTCGAGGGCCGCCCAGGTGGCGGAGCCCATCACCGCCTCCACGACGGCGAGGGTGGCGTCGTCGCCCGCCGCGGCGTGGGCCGCCGCTTCGGCGAATCGTTGGTGCAGCACGGGGGCGTGGTGGCCGAGCAGGGGCTCATGCACCACGAGGCGGCGGGCCACGCCGGGGTGGCGGATGGCCATCGCGAGGGCCAGGGTGGCGCCGCCGCTGACCCCGACCAGCGCGCCGCCCGTCGCCCGCTCCTCGACGAGGAGGTCGACGACCTGGTCGGCCTGCTCGTCGAGGGAACGGGCGCCGCCCTCACCCCCGCCGCCGACGGGACGCTCCACCACCAGCACGTGGTGGTCGAGCGCCAGGTCGTCGGCGACGGTGGCGAAGGTGGCGGGACCGGCCCCGACGCCGTGCAGGAGCACGACGCCGGGGCCCACGCCACGGTCGAGGTGGACGGTGGCGGGCATCAGAGGATCAGCCGATGGTCCCGGTCACGCCTTCGACGAAGAAGTCCATCTGCTCGACCTCGTCGTAGGTCGGCTGCTCGCCCTCGTCGTAGACGATCTCGCCGTCCTGGTTCTTCACCACGCCCTCGAAGGGCGAGCCGCCGTCGATGAAGCGCTGCTTGGCCTCGTCGATGAGGGCGATGGTGTCCTCGGAGACCATGTCGCCGTAGGGCGACTGGACGAACGGGTTGTCACCGGTCTGCAGGCCCACCCGGAAGTCGCCGTTGTAGGGCGAGTCGACGAAGTCGCCGTCCTGGACCGTCTTGACGATGTCGCTGTAGAGCGGGCCCCAGTTCCACTCGGAACCGGTGATCCAGCCGTTGGGGGCCAACTCCGAGGCGTCGTAGTGGTAGCCGACGGTGTAGGCACCGGCCGCTTCGGTGGCCTCGATGATGGTCTTGGTGCAGTCCTGGTGCTGGCTGATCACGTCGACGTCCTGGTCGAGCAGCGAGGCCACGGCCTCGGCCTGCACGGCCGGGTCGCACCAGCTGCCGGTCGAGATCGTCGTGACCTTGGCGTCGGGGTTCACCGACTGGGCGCCCAGGGTGAAGGCGTTGATGTTCGCCAGGGTCTGGGGGATGGGGAAGGCGTAGATGTAGCCGAGCTCGTTGGTCTCGGTGGTCTCCCCGGCGGCGATGCCGGCCAGGTAGACCGGCTCGTACACGGTGCCGAAGTACGTGCCCACGTTGTCGAGCTGGTTGTCGCCCTCGAGGCCACCTTGGTGCACGAAGGTCACGTCGGGGTTGCGCTCGGCCACGTTCTGGGCGAACTCGAGGTGCCCGTAGCTCGTGGCGAAGATGATGTCGGCGCCCTGGTCGATCATGTCCTGCATGACCTGCTCGGACTCCGCGGTCTCGGGCACGTTCTCGGCCTGGAGCAGCTCCACGCTGTCGCCGAGCTCCTCCGCCATCGCCTCGCTGCCCTCGTAGGCCGCCTGGTTGTAGCCGAAGTCGTCCTTCGGGCCGACGTAGATGAAGCCGACGGTGGTGACGTCGTCGTCACCGCTGGCGGTGTCCGACGACGACGAGTCGCTGCTCGACGAACAGGCGCCGGCGAGCAGGGCGACGCCGAACACGACGGCCGCGAGTCGGGTGAATCTGGGCATGGAGGCTCCTTGGTGGGGTGGTGGGTGGGTTGGTTGGGGGAAGGTGCGGGCGGCGGCGGGCGAGGGACGCCGCGCCCGGCTAGTGGTCGAAGACCCGTTCGAGGGTCGCCGGGCCGCCGTGGATGCGGCGGCGGCTGAGCAGGGCGAGGATGACCAGGACGAGCAGGTACGGGAGGGCCTCGAGCAGGTAGCGGGAGACCTCCCAGCCCCGGGCCTGGAGCTGGAGCTGGAGGGCGATGGCGCCGGCGAAGAGGTAGGCGCCCAGAGCGAGGTTGAGCGGCTTCCAGCCGGCGAAGATCACGAGGGCGACAGCCACGAAGCCGCGCCCGACGGTCATGCCCTCGGACCAGTTGAGGGTGGCGGCGGTGGACAGCTGGGCCCCGCCCAGGCCGGACATCGCCCCTCCCACGAGGATGGTCATCCAGCGCACCTTGCGGGCCGAGGTGCCGTAGATCTCGAGCACCTCCGGCGCCTCGCCGGCGGCCCGCAGGACCAGACCGGCCCGGGTCCGCCACAGCACCCACGACGTCAGGGGGATGGCGGCGAAGGCCAGGTAGGTGAGCGGGTCGTGCTGGAAGAGGATCGGACCGAGGAAGGGCAGCTGCGAGAGCCCGGGGATGTCCCAGGTCTCGAGGGGGATCACGCCTTGGCCGACGTAGTTCTGTCCGAACAGGGCGGTGATACCGAGCCCCAGGAAGGTGACCACCAGCCCGGAGGCGATCTGGTTGGCGCCCCGCTCGAGCACGAGCAGCGCGTGGACCGACGACAGCGCGGCGCCGGCCAGCAGACCGGCGAGCACCCCGAGCCAGGGGTTGCCGGTGGTGATGCCCACGGCGTAGGCGGCGAGGGCGCCGCAGAGCATCGAGCCCTCGGTCCCGAGGTTGATCACGCCGGAGCGCTCGGTGCAGACCTCGCCGAGGCCGGCGTAGACCATGCAGGTGCCGCCGGCGACGGCGCCGACGAGGATGGATTCGAGCATCAGGCGGCGCTCCGGGTGCGACGGGGTCCCCAGCCGAGGACCGTGATCAGGACGAGGGCCATGAGGATGTTGACGGCGCCCCCGGACAGGCCGGCGGTGATGCGCAGGCCCGAGCCGCCCACGGCGATGGCCCCGAGGAGCAGGGCCGCCAGACAGGCCTTGAGGGGGTCGTGACGGCCCAGCCACGACGCCAGGAAGCCGATGAAGCCGATGCCCACGAGTAGGTCGGGCCGCAACCGGCCCTCGGTGCCGGCGACCTCGATCATCCCGCCGAGGCCGGCGAGGGCGCCGCCGAGGCCCATGGCGGCGATGGACAGCCCACCCACCGCCAGCCCCGCCCGGCGAGCGGCGGCCGAGTTCCCGCCGATCACCCGGAGCTTGAAGCCCCAGGTGGTCGATCGCAGCAGCCACCACATGGCGAACGCCGCCACGAGGGCCACGAAGATGCCGGCGTGCACCCGGGCGCCCCAGATGACGGGGAAGCGCTCACCGTCGACCAGCTCCCGGGAGTAGGCCTGGCCGAGGCTGGTCGGGTCCTTCCAGGGCTCAAAGCACAGCCAGGTGACCACCAGGGCGGCGATGTAGTTGAGCAGCAGGCTGCTGATGGCCTCGTTGGTGCGGGTGATCACCTTCAGCAGCGCCGGCAGGGCCGCCCAGAGGAAGCCCATGAGGGCACCACCCAGGCCCATCAGGACGAGGGTGGGCACGCTCGGGGCGCCGCCGTCGAGGCGGTTGGCCACGAGGAAGGCCCCGATGGCCCCCATGAGCAGCTGCCCCTCCCCGCCGAGGTTGAACAGGCCCGCCCGGGCCGGGACGGCGGCGGCGAGCGCCGCCATCAGCAACGGGGTGGAGCGGATCAGGGTCTCGCCGATGGCGTCGGGGTTGCCCAGCGCGGTGTCCCACATCGACTGGAGCACCGCGAAGGGGTCGGCGCCCTTCGCCAGCAGGAAGGCGGAGTAGATGACGATGGTCGAGCCGATGACGAGCACCCAGCGCACGGCGGCGCGGAGCAGGTGGTGCTCGCTCCAGTGGGCGGCCTCGGCGTCGGCCTCGGCGGCCTCGCCGTCGGGCTCCCAGTGCGCCCCGGGTGCCTCGTGGGTCGGCTCGGTCGGTGCACCCGCCGGGTCGGGTTCGAGTGTGGCCTCGGTGGTGGTCATGCGGCGGCCCCTTGGAGCATGAGGCGACCGATCGCCTGGCGGTCGGTCGTGGACGGGTCGACGATCCCTGCGACCTCGCCGTCGTGGAGGACGACGATGCGGTCGGCGAGGGCCAGCAGCTCGTCGATGTCCTCGGACACCATGAGCACGCCGGCGCCGGCCGCCCGCCGGTCGAGGAGGAGCTGTTGGGTGGCCCGCACCGAGGCCACGTCGAGGCCCCGGCTCGGGTAGGCCACGACCACGAGGGTCGGGTCGTCGACGAGGAAGGTGCGAGTGAGGACGACCCGCTGGATGTTCCCGCCCGAGAGCGTGGCCATCTCCCGCTCCAGCGGCGCCATGTTCAGACGCTCCGAGATGTCGTTCGACTCCACCGCGGCCCGGACGGCCTTCCAGTCGATGCGGGGACCGCGGCGAGGGAAGGGCCGGCCGTTGAGGGGCAGGTGGCCCAGCACCGCGAGGCCACCGACCACGGCGTCGTTGACCGGGTCCTCAGGCACCGACACCACGCCGGCGCCGAGGGTCTTGGCGGGCTTGCCCGCCTTGCTCATCTCCCGGCCGCCGACGTGGATCTCGCCCTTGTGCAGGGGGAGCATCCCGAGCACGGCGTCGAGCAGCTCGCGCTGGCCGTTGCCGGACACCCCGGCGATGCCCACGAGCTCGCCGGGCTGCACGAGGAAGGTGATGTCGTGGATCTTCGAGCGGCCGTCCACCGACGTGGCGCTCACCCCGCTGACCGCGAGGGCGGGCTCGCCGTGGCGGACCGGCTCACGCTCGGCGGGCAGCGGTGGCGGGACGCTGCCGACCATGGTCTCCACCAGCTCGGCGTCGGTGTGGTCGTCCGGGTGGGCGTCGGAGAGCGACATCACCCCGTGGCGCAGCACGGTCAGGCGGTCGGCCACCGCCCGGGTCTCCGCCAGCTTGTGGGTGATGAGGGCGATGCCGAGGCCGTCGGCACGCAGGCGGCGGATGACGTCGAGGAGGGCCTCGACCTCCTGGGGGGCCAGGGCGCTGGTGGGCTCGTCGAGGATCACGACCTTGGCGTCCATGAGCAGCACCCGCAGGATCTCGACGAGCTGGCGCTCGGCGATGGACAGGTCGCGGACCACGGCGTCGGGCTGCACCTTGAGGCCGTACTTCTCGGCGCCCTCGGCCACCCGGGCCCGGGCTTCGGAGCGCTTGTAGCGCCCGGTGCCGCAGGCGAGCTCGACGTTCTCGGACACGGTGAGGGCGGGCACGAGGCGCAGGTCCTGGAAGACCATGCCGATGCCGGCGGCGCGGGCTGAGGCGGGCGAACCGAGCTCGATGGGCGCCCCGTGGATCAGGATCTCGCCCTCCTGGGGGTGGTTGACCCCGTAGAGGACCTTCATGAGGGTGCTCTTGCCGGCGCCGTTCTCGCCGAGCAGGGCGTGGACCTCGCCGGCGCGGATGGTGAAGTCGACGTGGTCGTTGGCCACGAACGAGCCGAAGCGCTGGGTGATGCCCCGGGCCTGCAGGAGCGGGGCGTCGGTCGAGGCCGCCGTGACCTCGGCGGCCGGCGGGGTCTCGGTGGACACCGGGGCCTCGGGTGCGGGGTCCGGCATCAGCGGTGCCTCCGGTTGAACATGCGGGCGATGGCCAGTGCGGCGCGCTCCTCGACCACGGACAGGGACTCGTCGAAGTGGGCCACGAGCAGGTCGTCCGCGGTCCCGAAGTCGTCGGCCAGGACGACGTCGAGGATGCCGACGTGCTGGGTGATGGTCCGCTCGATGCGCTCGGCCGTCAGGAAGTCCTGCATGCGCACGATGCGGATGCGCTCGTTGACCCGGTGCAGCTCTTCGACGAGGGCGACGTTGCCGGCGGCGGCGGCGAGGCGCTCGTGGAAGTCCTCGTCCATCAGGACGAAGTCGGCGTCCACCTCGTCGTCGGTGGCCGGCGCGTCGAGGTCGGCCCAGTCGACCCGCAGGGCCCGGAGCTGGTCCTCGTCGTGGGCGGGGCTGCCGTCGGCGGTGCGGCGGCGCAGGGCGCAGCGCTCGAGGGCGAAGCGGATCTCGTAGAGCTCGTGCACCAGGGGGAGGTCGACGAGCGTCGGGCCGAAGCCGCCGTCGGGCAGGCGCTCGAGGAGGCCCTCGGTGTGCAGTCGGGAGAAGGCCTCGCGCACCGGCGTACGGGACATGTCGAGCTCCGCGGCGACCCGCTCCTCGCCCAGCCGGGCCCCGGGCGGGTACACGCCGGTGAGGAGCCCCTGCTTGAGGAACTGGTACGCCACGTCTCGTCTGGGGAGGGCTGTATACGAGCCTGTATCCACGCCGGTATCCACGAGGCTGAAGGTAAGAGGGCCCCGTCACCGGCCCGTATCCCCCGTGTCAGCAGCGTGCGGCGATCAGCTGACACTTCGCGTGACAGTTTCTGGACCGGATCTGAACCGGGTGGTGACACCCTGCGCACCGGTTCGGGGCCGCCGCCCGGGTCCGCGTAGTGTCCGGTCGATGGACGGCGAGCACGGCCTCGAAGGCCACGTGGCACTGGTCACCGGCGGCACCCGTGGCATCGGCCGGGGGATCGCCTCCCGCCTCGTCGAGGGCGGCGCCACCGTGGTGGTCTGCGGTCGCCGGGCGCCCGACGACCTGCCGGCGGGCACCACCTTCGTGGCCACCGACGTCCGTGACGCCGAGCAGGTGGAAGCGCTGGTGACGGGCATCGCCGACGAGCACGGCCGCCTCGACCTCGTGGTGAACAACGCCGGCGGCGCCCCCTACGCGGAGGCGGCCACCGCGTCCCCCGGCTTCTCCGAGAAGATCGTCGCCCTGAACCTGACGGCCCCCCTGTTCGTGAGCCAGGCCGCCAACCGGGTGATGCAGGCCCAGGCCGAGGGCGGGTGCATCGTCAACATCGGCTCGGTGAGCGGCTTCCGGGCCTCCCCCGGCGCCGCCGTCTACGCCGCGGCCAAGGCGGGGCTCCTGTCCCTCACCCAGGGACTCGCCATGGAGTGGGCGCCCAAGGTGCGGGTGAACCTCGTGTCCGCCGGCCTCATCGAGACCGACGACGGCGGGTACTACGGCGACGAGGCCACCCGGGCGCGGGTGGCGGCCACCGTGCCCCTCGGGCGCATGGGCACCCCCCGGGACGTGGCCGAGGCCGTCTGCTTCCTCGCCTCCCCCGCCGCCGCCTACGTCACCGGCGCCAACCTGGTGCTCCACGGCGGCGGTGAGGTCCACCTCCCCGCCGGCGCCTGACGGGGTCGGGTCAGTCGGGCTCGGGCGGGACCCAGCGGGGCGGGCGCTTCTCGAGGAAGGCGGCCATGCCCTCTCGGGGCTCGTCGGAGTGCTCGAGGGCCCAGAACATGGTCGGGTAGTCGATGGTGCCGTAGTGCTCGTGGAGCATGCGCTTCGTGTGCACCCGGGCGTCGGGTGGGGTCTGGAGCACCTCGCGGGCGGCCTGGCGGGCGGCGTCGCGCAGGTCGTCGTGGGGCACCACCCGGGCGATGAGGCCGAGGCGCTGCGCCTCGGCGGCGTCGAAGCGGCGGGCCGACAGCAGCAGGTCCTTGGCCACGGCCATGCCCACATGGGCGGGGAGGATGGCGGCGTAGGTGGCGTCGGGGATGCCCCGCAGCAGCTCGGGCACCCGGAAGGTGGCCCGGTCGCTGACTACGGCGATATCGGCCAACATGGCGATGAGCAGGCCACCGGCCTGGCAGATCCCGTTGACCGCGGCGATCACCGGCGCCCGGCTGTCCCGCACGGCGAGGAAGGGCAGCACGTCTTGGCCGATGCCATCAGGAAGCGCTTCGTCCTCCCGCGAGCGGCCACCGAGGTCGCCGCCGGGCGAGAAGACGTCGCCGGTCCCCGTGATGATCAGTGCGGCGAGGTCGTCGTCCTCGTTGACGAGGCGGACGGCCTGCTTGATGCCCCAGTACATAGCCGGCGTGAGGGCGTTGCGCGCCTCGGGCCGGTCGATGGTGCACCAGGCGGTGGGGCCTTCGCGCTCGAGGCGCAGGCCGGACGTGCCGAGGTCGTCGCCCATGGTGGCGGGACCCGGGTCAGTCGTTGGCGGGGACGTAGAGGTCGGTGGCGAGGGCGGCGTGCTTGCCGACCGTGTCGGCGCTGACCGAGCGGATGGCCACGTCGTGGCCCTGCGCCTGGGCCCGCAGCGCGCCCACCGTGCAGTTCTCCTTGCCGCCAAGGACGGTGAAGGGGTCGTAGCTGAACTCGCGCATGGCGTTCAGGTGGGTGACGTTGTCGATGACGTCGTCGCTGACGCCGTCGAAGTGGCCCATGACCTCCTCGGGAGCGAAGGGCCACGTCGAGTCGGAGTGCGGGTAGTCGCACTCCCACATCACGTGGTCCATGTTCAGGAAGTCGCGGCTGGCCATGCCGAAGCGGTCGTCGATGAAGCAGGTCAGCACCCGCTCGTCGAAGACCTCGCTGGGGAGCTTGTCGCCGAAGTCCTGGCCCGTCCAGGCGTGGTGGCGGCGGTAGTTGTAGTCGATGCGCTCCTTGAAGTACGGAATCCAACCCGTGCCGCCTTCGGACAGCGCGATCTTCAGGTTCGGGAACTTACGCAGCACCGGCGACCACACGAGGTCGGCCGCGGCCTGCACGATGTTCATGGGGGTGAGGGTGATGAGGCAGTCGATGGGGGCGTCCGGCGCGGTGATGACCAACTGCGATGACGAGCCGATGTGCAGGCACACCACGACCTCTTCGTCGGAGCAGGCGGTCCAGAACGGGTCCCAGTGGTCGGAGTGGAAGCTGGGCCAGCCGAGCTTCGACGGGTTCTCCGAGAAGGTGACCGCGTGGGCGCCCTTGGCCGCGGTGCGGCGCACCTCGTCGGCGAGGATCTGGGGGTCCCAGATGGCGGGCAGCGAGCAGGGGATGAAGCGCCCGGGGTGGGTGCCGCACCAGTCGTCGATGTGCCAGTCGTTGTAGGCCCGGACCATGGCGAGGGCCACGTCCTTGTCCTCGGTGCGGGCGAAGAGCTGACCGCAGAAGTGGGGGAACGACGGGAAGCACAGCGAGCCGAGGACGCCGTTGGCGCTCATGTCCATGACCCGCTCGTCGATGTCGTAGCAGCCGGCCCGGAGCTGGGCGAAGGACGTCGGCTCCATGCCGTACTCCTCGGGGGGCCGGCCGGCGACCGCGTTCAGGGCGACGTTGGAGATCTCCTGGCCCTCGTAGACCCAGGCGTTGGTGCCGTCGTCGCGGGTGATGAACTTCGGCGCCAGATCGACGTACTTGGCGGGGAGGCGCCCTTCGAAGAGGTGCGGCGGCTCGACCACGTGGTCGTCGACGCTCACCAGCACCATGTCGTTGATGTCCATGACGGGGACCCCCCTGGGCTCGTGCCGCAAACTAACAACGGCGTCACTTCACAAGGTAGCAGCTACCTCGCGAGGGTGCACCGGCGCGTGTCTCGAGGGCGCCTACGGCGCTCAGCCGGCGTCGGCGGCGGGCTTGGCCGGCCGCCAGAAGACGGCGAGGAGCAGGGCCGCTCCCCCGCCGCCGGCCACCGCGGCGATGGCGAGGCCGGTCCAGCCGTTCATGTCGCTGAGCTCGAGGGCGTCGTCGAGCGACCACTCGCCGGCGCCGAGCATGGCCAGGCACAGCGCCACCACGGTGAGGGTGAGGACGTACTCGTAGCCCTCGCCCGGGCGGAAGATGAAGAAGCCGTTCTTGAGGTGGTTGGTGATGAGCGCCACCAGCATCACGCCGATCACGGCCGCGCACGCCAGCGGCGTGGCCAGGCCGAGCACGAGCATCGCCCCGCCGGCGATCTCGGTGATGCTGGCCGTCCAGGCGTGCAGGGGGCCGGGCTTCATGCCGAGGCTCTCGAACCAGCGGCCCGTGCCGGCGATCTTGCCCCCACCGAAGATGTGGTTGATGCCGTGGGCGAGCATCACCGCCCCCAGGATGAGGCGCAGGCCCAACAGGGCCAGGTTCACGGCATCAGCATCGGGCACGCCCAACCTCCTCGGGTCCTCCAGCGCGTCGGCCGCCATCGTAGGCAGGCCGGGTTTCTGACAGCGGCGTCACCGTAGGCGACGAAACGACGGGACGATCGAGCATGTGGCGGCCGCTCAGGGTCAGGCCGGCGGGAGGACGTCGAACACGAGCGCCGTGGCCATGCCGCCGCCGGCGCACATCGCCGCCACCGCCGTACCGCCACCGCGCCGGCGCAGCTCGTGGGTGAGCGTCATCACCATGCGGGCGCCGGTCATGGACACCGGGTGACCGAGCGAGCACCCGCTGCCGAGTGGGTTGACCAGGTCCTCGTCCAGGCCGAGCTCGCGCACGGCGGCGACGGGGACCGAGGCGAAGGCCTCGTTGATCTCCCACAGGTCGACGTCGCCCACGGTGCGACCGGCCCGCTCGAGCGCCCGACGGATGGCCGGCGCCGGTGCCAGCCCGGTGTCGGCAGGCGGCACGCCCACCGAGGCCCATGAGCGCACGACGGCGAGGACGTCGAGACCCTCGGCCTCAGCGAAAGCCCGGTCGGCCACCACCACCGCGCCGGCGCCGTCGTTGACCCCGGCGGCGTTGCCGGCGGTGATGCTGAAGCCCTCGATCTCCGGGCGCAATGGCTTGAGGCTGGCGAGCTTCTCCGCGCTCGAGTCCCGACGAGGGTGCTCGTCCTCCGCGAACGTCGTGGTCGTGCCGTCGGGGCCGGGGAGCTCGACGGGGAACGTCTCGGCGGCGAAGGCGCCGGCGTCGATGCCGGCGACGGCGCGCTGGTGCGACCGCAGCGCCCAGGCGTCCATGGCCTCGCGGCTGATCCCGGCCTTCACCGCCGTGTTCCACCCCACGGAGATGGTCATGTCGCGCGTGGGGGCGTCCGGGGTCTCGGGGTGGCTGGGCGCGAGCCAGTCCTCCTCCCAGTGGTCGGTGCCGGGCACTCGCCAGCGGGACTGCGGTGCCGTCGACTTCGACTGCACCCCGCCGGCGACGACCACCCGGTCCATCCCCGCCATGATCGAAGCGGACGCGCTCTGCACGGCCCCCAACCCGGACGCGCAATGACGGTTGTGGGCGATGCCGGGGACGCCCACGAGGCCGGCGGCGACCGCGGCGTGCCGGGCGATGGCGCCGCCGCCGTAGAGCGACTCGCCCAAGATGACGTCGTCCACGTGCTCCGGAGCGACCCCGGAGCGGCGGACGGCCTCGCCCACCGCGAGGCGGGCCAGGGCGAAGGCGTCCACGCCCACCAGCGAGCCCCGGTAGGCGGTGCCCACCGGGGTGCGGGCGGTCGAGACGATCACCGCGTCGTGGGCCATGGTCCTCCTCGGCGGGGGCATCCGGCGTCCGTCGCCGGGCGAGCGCGATGCCTGGGGGCGACAACTGAGTGAGCGCTCCCTGACATCCGGGGCGAGGGTAACGTCGACCCATGGCCACGGCAAGGGTCGACGGGTTGCGCATCCGCTACGAGGTGGTCGGCGACGGCGACGGCCGCCCCTGGGTGCTCACGCCAGGCGGGCGGGACAGCGCCGACACCCCCGGACTCCGGGAGCTGGCCGAGGCGCTCGCCGCCCGTGGCCACCCGGTCGTGCTGTGGGACCGGCCCAATACCGGTGCCTCCGACGTGTGCTTCGAGGGCGAGTCCGAGTCGGCCATGCAGGCCGACGTGCTCGCCGGCCTCCTCGACCACCTGGATCTCGGGCCCACGGTCATCGCCGGCGGCTCAGGGGGCTCGCGGGTGTCGCTCCTCGCCGCCGCCCGCCACCCCGAGCACGCCGCCGGTCTCGCCCTCTGGTGGATCTCCGGCGGCGTGGTCGGGTTGATCGGCTTGGGCACCCACTACTGCAGCGGCTCCATCCGAGCGGCGTGGACGGGCGGCATGGAGGCCGTCGTCGCCCTGCCCGAGTGGGCAGAGGTGCTCGAGCGCAACCCCGAGAACCGCGCACGGTTCCTCGCCCAGGATCCAGCCGTGTTCGTCGCGACCTTCGAGCGCTGGATGGCGGCCTACTGCCCGTGCGGCGACGAGCTCGTCCCCGGCCTGGCCAACGCCGACGCCCACGCCCTCGACGTCCCCGCCCTCGTGTTCCGCAGCGGCGCGTCGGACCTCAACCACCGCCGCGAGACCTCGGAGCAGGTGGCGGCGCTGCTCCCCCGCGCCGAGCTGGTCGAGCCACCGTGGTGCGACACCGAGTGGGTCGAACGCCAGGCCGCCCGCAACGCCGGCGAGGCCCCCGGCCTGTTCGTCCGCTGGCCGCTGCTGGCGCCGATGCTCGACGACTGGGCCCGCCGCACCCTCCCCTGACGATCGGGTTGGACGGTCAGTCGGCGGGGTAGGCGGCGAGGGCGTCCAGGAAGCCCTGATGGAGGTGCTGGGGGGCAGGCTCGTTGCGGCCGAACACCACGGTCTCGACCAGGCCGGTGCTGAGGCCCGGCTCGGTGCGGCCCGCCACCCAGAAGTCCTCGCCGTCGACCACCGTCTCGCAGATCCACGGGGCCATGTCGTCGAGCTTGGCCTGCTCCTCCGCCGAGAGGCCCGGGCGGAAGTAGGCGGTGTGGAGCACCTCGGAGTGCGAGGCGTCGACGGGCACGATCTGCCAGAGCTCGATGTGGCGGCTGTCGAAGGTCATGCAGGTGTTGGGGAACAGCGAGTACTGGTAGCTGAAGTGGGCGCCGACGTCCCCCCACTCCTCCTCGGGCACGTCGCGCAGCTCGCCGATGGTGCGGATGGCCGAGCAGTTGCGCAGGTGGCGGCCGAAGGCGTCGAAGGTGAGCACGCCGCCGTGGGCGTAGCCGGCCAGCGTGTCCTTGTGCAGGACGTCGAAGTGGTAGTTCTCCCGGTAGGTGTCGAGGGTGACCTTCCAGTTGGCGGCCACCGGGTGCACGTGCGGGTCGCTGTGGGGTCGCCAGTCGGCGAAGTCCAACATCGCCAGTTCGTCGGCGAGGCCGGGGCCGAGGTACTCGTCGATGTCGATGGGCGGACCCGGGCGCAGGCAGCCCACGATCAGGCCGTAGCCCTCGGCGACCGGCAGCTCGACCAGGCCCTTGTCCTCGCGGCACATGCCCTCGAAGGCGTCGGCGATGGGAAGGCCGACGAGGTCGCCGGCCAGGTCGTAGACCCAGGCATGGAACGGACAGGTCAGGCGCCGGGTCGAGCCCGCACCGTCGGCGACCCGCACGCCTCGGTGACGGCAGGCGTTGGCCATGGCGTGCACCTGGCCCTCGAGGTCGCGGGTGACCAGCACTGGGGTGCCGCAGAGGTCGACGGTGCGGTAGGTGCCCGGCTCGGGCAGGGCCCCGGAGAGGCACAGCACCAGCGGGTGGTGCAGGAAGAGCGCGTCGAGCTCGGCGGCGGCGTGCTCGGGTGACGTGTAGAGGTCGGCAGGCAGCTCGAGGACGTCGTCGGCGAGGTCGGTGCTGCCGTGGTCCAGGTGGTCGAGGAGCCGACGCACCAGCTCGTGTTCGAGGGCTTCCCGGTCCATCGTGCGCTTCCCCTCCCGACCCCATGGCACAACTGAGCGTGTGCTCACTAACTCTAGCTCACCCTGCTAGGTTGCGGTCCATGAAGGCCACCGTCGACCCGGATCGGTGCCAGGGGCACGCTCGCTGCTGGGAGATCTGCCCCGAGGTGTTCGACCTCGACGAGGAGGGCCACGCGTCGGTGATCGTCGACGTGGTCCCCGTCGAGCTCGAGGACAAGGCGCGCCAAGCCGTCATCAACTGCCCCGAGCGCGCCATCAGCGTCGACTGACCGCAGCGCGGCGCCTGCTCGGTCAGGCGTCGATGGTGGCGGGGTCGGCGGCGGTGAAGTTGTACACCCGCTCGGCGTTGCCCACGGTGATCTTGTGCTGCACGTCCTCGGGCAGGTCACCGAGCCACTTCGAGGCCAGCGCCACCGTGTCGGGCCACGTCGAGTCGGAGTGCGGGTAGTCGCACTCGAGCATCACGTTGTCCTCGCCGATGATGTCGAGGAGGCGCAGGCCGGCCATGTCCTCGATGAAGGTGCCGTAGACGTGGTCGTGGAACAGCTGGCGGATGTCGGTGTCGAGGTCGAAGCTGGCCTCGCCCTTCGCCTCGCCGCGGTCGTGGGCGGCGTTCATGTTGATGTCGAAGCGCGACGCCCAGAAGCGCTGCTTGTCGACGACCTGCTCGGCGCGCTCGAGGAAGTACGGCATCCAGCCGATCGACCCCTCGGACAGGGCGATCTTGAGGTTGGGGAACTTGGTGAAGTTGCCGCTGAAGAGCCAGTCGAGCAGCGTGCCGGCCTGGTTGGCCGCCGCCGAGTAGGCCATGAAGGCCAGCGTGGGCATGTCCTCCGAGGTGCGGATCAGGTTCGACGACGAGCCCACGTGCATCGACACCACGAAGCCGGTCTCGTCGCAGGCCTGGAAGACCGGGTCCCAGAATTCGGTGTGGATGGACGGCAGGCCGAGCTTGGTCGGGTTCTCGGAGAAGGCGATGGACTTGGCGCCGCGGGCGGCGGTGCGCTCGATCTCCGCGGCCGCCGCGACCGGGTCCCACAGCGGGATGATCATCATCGGGATGAAGCGACCCGGGAAGGCGTCGGCGAACTCCTCGAGGATGAAGTCGTTCCAGGCCTGCACGCACAGCAGGGCCAGCTCCTTGTCCTTGGCCTCGTGGAAGACCTGGCCGCAGTAGCGGGGGAACGACGGGAACAGGATCGACGACAGGACGTGGCCCTGGTCCATGTCGGCGACGCGGGCGGCGGGCTCGTAGCAGCCGGGCCGCATGTCGTCGTAGGTGATGGGCTCGGGCGAGAACTCCTCGCGGGTCTTGCCCGCCACCGCGTTCAGGCCGGTGGTGACGATCTGGCGGTCTTCGTAGGCCCAGAACTCCGAGTCGCCGTCGCGCACGATGCGGGGGCCGGTGTCACGCCACCGCTGGGGCAGGCGCTCCTGCCAGAGGCGGGCCGGCTCGATGAGGTGGTCGTCCACCGAGATGAACCAGTTGAACGACATGGCGACCTCCGGGGTGCGTGGGCTGCGCCGCTCAACAACTGAGCGAACGCTCACAAAGTGTAGTCACGCCGCCGGGCACGCGCCGTAGCGCCCGGCGAGGCGCCGACGGTGGGCGGCCGGCGACCCGAACAGCGAGCGGTCGAGGGTCGCCCGCTTCAGGTACACGTGCACCCCGCTCTCCCACGTGTAACCGATGCCCCCGTGCAACTGGAGCGCGGTGCCCACCACGTCGACGGCGGCGTCACCGACGTGGGCCTTGGCCATCGCCACGGCGACGCCGGCATCCGTGACGGCGCCGGCGTCCTCGCCACTGCCGGCGGCGACGAGCGCCTCGACCGCAGCGTCGGCGAGCGCCCGGCCGACGGCGAGCTGGACGGCCAGGTCGGCGCACTGGTGCTTCACCGCCTGGAACGAGCCGATGGGGCGGCCGAACTGCTCGCGGACCTTGGCGTAGGCGACGGTGGCGTCGAGCATGGCCGCGGCGAGGCCGAGGCCATCGAGCGCCACCGCCAACGCGGCGCGGTCGTACAGGAGGGCGAGGGACCCGCCGGGGTCGGCGGCGAAGGGGACGACGGTCGCCCGCTGGAGTACGACCTCGTCCACCGCCACGTCCGCCAGCGAGCGGGTGGCGTCGAGGCCCGGCACCGGCTCGACGCGGACGCCGGACGAGTCCGGGGAGACGAGGGCGAGCGCCGGGCGGTCGTCAGCGCCGAGGACCGGGACGACGAGCGTGGTCGCCTCCGCGGCGTCGAGCACGAACGCGGATCGGACCTCGGACCCGGGCGACGTCGGCCGGACGGTCGGGGCCGCGTCGCCGGGCACGACGAGGACGGGTCGGGCCTCGCCGGCCCCGGTGGCGGCGAGCAGGTCGTCGCGCTCGGGACCGGGCGCCGCCAGGGCCAGCGCGCCGACGCCGAGCACGACCGCACCGAGGTAGGGCGTGGCCGCCGCCGCCCGGCCCAGCTCCTCGACCACGACGGCGGTCTCGGCGAAGGTGGCGCCGGCGCCGTCGAGGGCCTCGGGCACCTCGACCCCACACCAGCCCGCCGCGGCCAGGTCGGCCCAGGCCGGCGCGCCGCCCGGCTCGTCGCCGAGGAGGTCCCGGGCGACCGCCCGCAGATCGTCGTGGAACTCGGCGAACCCGCTCACGTCGCCGGCTCCCGGGGGAGGCCGAGGCCGCGCTCACCGATGATGGTGCGCTGGATCTCGCTGGAGCCGCCCGGGATGGTCCACTCCCACGAGCCGATGAAGTCGAGCACCCACGCGCCCGACTCCCACCCGCTCGAGCGGGGCTTGTCGAGCACGGTGTGGGCGGCGACGCCACCGACCTCGGCGCCGAGATCGGTCAGCCGTTGCAGCAGCTCGCTGTAGAAGAGCTTGACGATCGAGGCGTCGGCCGGGCCCAGCGTGCCCGCCTCGTGGCCTTCGACCACGCCACGGCACAGGTGGCGCAGGCCGGCGATGTCGATCTCCAACGTGGCGAGGCGGTCCTGGACCACGGGGTCGTCGAGGGGTCGCTCGCCGTCCGGGCCCGGCCGGGCGCACGTCTCGACCAGCCACCGGAAGCCCCCGTTCCCGAGGCGCTCAGCGAGCTCGAGCATGGTCATCCCCCGCTCCGCGCCGAGGGTGGCCTGCGCCACCTGCCAGCCGGCGTGCTCGGCTCCGACCAGGTTGGCGTCGGGGATGACGACGTCGTCCAGGAAGATCTCACAGAAGTGCGAGTCGCCGACCGCGTTGCGGATGGGTCGGACGTCGATGCCCGGCGTCCGCATGTCCATCAGGAAGTAGGAGATCCCCTTGCGCTTTGGCGCCTCCGGATCGGTGCGGGCCAGCAGCAGGCACCAGTCGGCGTGCACGGCCCCGCTGGCCCACAGCTTCTGGCCGTTGACCACGAACGCGTCCCCCTCCCGGCGGGCGGTGGTGCGCAGGCTGGCCAGGTCGGACCCCGCCTCGGGCTCGGAGAAGCCCTGGACCCAGATCTCGCCGTCGAGGATGGCGGGCAGGTGGCGTCGCCGCTGTTCGTCGGTCCCCGCCACCAGCAGCGTCGACGCCGCGTGGTGGATCGACACGAAGGCCAGCACCAGGCGGGGCGCGTCGTGGGCGGCGAGCTCCTGGTAGAGCACCATCTGCTCGGCGGCGCTCCAGCCCCCACCCCACTCGGCAGGCCAGTGCGGCACCGCATAGCCGTCGGTCCGCAGCTGCTGGAACCAGTCCTGCTGGAAGGCCACGAAGCGCTCGTCGTCGACGCCGGTCTGCGCGTCTCGCCAGTCCGGCGGGACGTGCGCGCGACACCAGGCCCGCACCTCGGCCCGAAGCTCGTCGAGGCCGGGGCCGAGGTCGCCCTCACCCATGGTGTTCTGGCACGTGCGTCACGGGGCCGCCGTCTCGACCGGCGGGTTCGGCCCGAAGAGGCCAGCGAGCCCGGCACGGCCCAGTCGGTCGGCGAGGGCGGCCTGCGTCGCCGAGCGCCCGAGGGGCAGGCGCCGCAGCGGCTGGCTGAAGCGGGAGAGCCAGGACAGCGTGGTCTCGTCGCAGAACCCCGTGGCGCCGTGCAGCTGGTGGCCGACCCGGAACACCACCTCGGCGGCCTCGACGGCGGCGAGTCGGAGGGCGAGGGCGTCGTCCACCGCGTCGGGAAGGCCCGCCTGGATGCTCCAGAGGGCGTACCGGGCCAGCATCTCGACGCCGGCCCGCTCGACCTCGGCATCGGTGAGCTGGAACTGGACGCTCTGGAAGCCGGCGAGCGCCTGGCCGAACTGCTCGCGCTCGAGCACGTGCCGGCGGGTGAGGTCGAGGGCGCGGTCGAGCAGGCCCAGCAGGGTCCAACACGGAAGGACGAGCCCGAGGGCGAGGTCGGCGGCGCCCGCTCCCCCATCCTCGTCGAGCAGGTCGAGGTCGAGGGCGGCCACGAAGGCGTCGTGGCGGGAGGCGGCACCCGGGGACCGGCGCGGCATCGCCCACGAGCGCCGGCCGGCGAGGTCGACCGCCACCCAGCGCCCGTCGAGCCCAGCGACGGGACCTGCCGGGTTGCGCTCGGCCACCACGACGAGACCATCGGCGTCGAGGCCGGCCGGCCGGCTCAGCCGCTCGGCGACCGGATAGGGCGTCACCCACCAGCCGGCGCTTCGGCACAGCGCCGCGGCCGCCTCGAGCTCGTCGGCGTCGCCACGGGGGTCGAGGTCCCACGCGCCCAACTCGGCCAGCGCTGGCTCGACCAGCGCGGCGCGAGCCGCCGGGTCGGCCTCCGCCTGCTGGGCGAGCAGATCTCCCCCGGCGGCTTCCAGGGCCCGCTGCGCCTGGCGCCCGTACTCCTGCGCCTCCTCGCTGAGCTCGATCTCCATCACGACACCGCCAGGAGGGTGCGGGCCAGCAAGATGCGCTGCATCTCGATGCTCCCGGAGGAGATGGTCGCGGCCTGGGCGTAGCGCCAGTGGTCGTCGACCGCCCGTCGGAACCGAGCGAGACCGTCCGACGCCGCCGCCGGACCGTCACCGAGGGCGGCCAGCTCGACCAGCACCTCGGCGCTCTCCTGGTCGAGGCGGGTCACCGCGATGCGGTAGGCGGCGGTGTCGCCGGGGGTCACCCGGCCAGACGACTGGAGCGCGATCACCCGGTAGGCGAGCAGGCGCGCCCGCCGGCAGTGCACGAGCATCCGGGCCCAGCGCCCGCGCAGCTCGTCGGGCAGGTCCTCCCACGCCTCGCTCAGCGCCTCCGGCGCCTGCTGGAGCAGACGTTCGCAGCGGGCGTACCGGGCGATGCCGACCCGTTCGAAGGCGAGCACCTCCTGCACGACCTTCCAGCCCTCGTCGACGGTGCCGAGCACGTCGGCCTCGGTGACCCATACGTCGTCGAAGAACACCTCGTTCAGGTGGTGCGGTCCGAGCATGGTGGCGATCGGGCGCACCTCGATGCCCGGCGCGTCCATGGGCACCAGGAAGATCGTGAGCCCCTGCTGCTTGCGCTCGCCGCGGGAGGTCCGGGCTAGCAGGAAGCACCACTGGGCCATGGTGGCGTAGGAGGTCCAGATCTTCTGGCCCGACACCCGCCACCCGTCGCCGTCGCGGCGGGCAGCGGTCTGGAGCGACGCGAGGTCCGAGCCGGCGTTGGGCTCACTGAAGCCCTGGCACCAGATGACCTCGCCACGGGCGATGGGGGGAAGGTGCTGCGCCTGCTGTTCGGCCGTGCCGTGGCGCATCACCGTGGGGCCCACCCAGTTGACGCCCATGTACTGGGCGCCGCGGGGCTCGTGGTGGGCCCACATCTCCTCGCGCACGACGGTCTGCTCCCACGGCGAGGCGCCGCGCCCACCGAACTCCTCGGGCCACGCCAGGCAGAGCAACTCGCGCTCGGCCAGGAGGCGGCAGAAGCCCTGCGCTACCTCGAGGTCCGCGGGGTCGTCGGTGAAGGCTCCGAGGAAGTCCGCAGGGACGTAGCCGGCGACGAGGGTGCGAAGTTCGTCGCGCAGCGCCGCCGCGTCCTGTCCCATCTCGAAGTCCATCCGGTGCTCCCGTCTCGCCGTTGTTCGCTCGACCACCCGCGCTCAGCGGGCGGTCCAGCCTCCGTCGACCACCACGGTCTGGCCCGTCACGTAGCGGCCGGCGTCGCTGACCAGCCACAGCACGGCGCCGACCAGGTCGTCGACCGTCCCCTCCCCCGGCAGCGGGGTGTTGCGGGCCAGCCAGGCCCGCCCCTTCTCGTCGTCGTAGAGGCTGTCGGTGATCTCGCTGCGGAAGAACCCCGGCGCCACCGTGTTCACCCGGATCGAGTGCGACGCCCACTGGACCGCCAGCTCGGTGGCCAGTCCGGACAGGCCCATCTTGCTGGCGGCGTAGGAGGCCTGGGGGATGCCCGGCACCCCGACCCGACCGCCGATGGAGGACACGAACACCACGGCGCCCCGACTGGCCTCGACCATGTGCGGGAACGCTTCCTGCGCGAGGAGGAACGGCGCCACGAGGTTGAGGTCGAGGGTGCGGCGGATGTCGTCGAGCGCCTCGCCCTCGGCCCGCTCGCGGCTGAAGATGTTGCCGGCCGCGTTGACGAGGATCTCCGGCGGACCCAGCCCCTCGACGACGCGAGGCAGCACCGTCGCGACCTGGTCGGCATCGAGCAGGTCGCACGCCACCGCCAACCCGCCGATCTCGGCCGCCAGGGGCTCGAGGCGCTCTTGCCGGCGGGCCACCACCGCCACCCGGGCACCCACCGAGGCCAAGCCACGGGCCAGGCCGGCGCCGAGGCCCGACGAGGCGCCGGTCACGACGGCCACCCGACCGCTGAGGTCGAACGATCGCAGCGCGGCCGGCAGGCCGCCCGCCCCGTCGCTCACGGCGCCGGCGTCGCGGTGACGACCGTGCGCACGCCGTCGGCCTTCGTGAGCAGGTCGACGCCCTCGTTGATGTCATCGAGGGAGATCCGGTGCGACACCATCGAGCCGAGGTCGAGACGGCCCGACTCGGCCAGGTGGATGAAGCGGGGGAAGTCCCGCAGGATCTGGGCCCCTCCCACCACCGAGCCCGCGAAGCGCTTGCCGGTGAAGACCGCGGGGATGGCGGGAAGGGTGAAGGTGTCGCCCACCGCAGGCATGCCCACGAAGGTGACCGTGCCCTGCTTGCGGGCCAGTTCGAAGGCCTGGACCATCAGCTCGGGCCGTCCGACCACCTCGAAGGTGAAGTCGGCGCCGCGGCCCTCGGTGAGGCTGCGGACCACCTCGCCCGGGTCGACTTCGGTCGGGTCGACCGCGTGGGTGGCGCCGACGGCGAGGCTGGCGTCCCGACGACCGGCGACGGGATCGATGGCGACGATCACCGCGGCGCCGGCGATGCGGGCACCCTGGATCACCGACTGGCCGACGCCCCCGCAGCCGATGACGGCCACGCTGGCCCCGGGGGTCACCCCCGCGGTGTTGAGCGCGGCGCCGAGGCCCGTGGTGACGCCGCAGCCGAGGAGGGCGAGCTGCTCGTCGGCGAGGTCGGTCTCGACCGGGACCACCGACGCCTCGTGCACGACCATCGCCTCGGCGAACGTGCCGCAGCCACAGACGGTGGCGGCCCATTGCCCCGGCGCCACCTCGAAGCGCGGGGCGGCCTTTACCGAAGGGTTGAGCTCGCAGTGGTTGGACATCCCGTTGAGACACCACCAACAGGTGCCGCAGGCCGGGGTCACCGACGACAGCACCCGATCCCCCACCCGCACCCGTCGCACCTCGGGACCGACGGCCTCCACCCGCCCGCAGGCCTCGTGGCCCGGGATGATGGGCAGCGGCAGCGGTGTGCGGCCGTCGATCACGTGGAGGTCGGTGTGGCAGATGCCGCTGGCGCTGATGCGCACCAGCACGTCGCGGGGACCGATGGCGGGGACGGGCAGGTCCTCGATCACCAGCGGCTGGCCGACCTCGTAGGCCACGGCGACTTTCACGGACGACCCCCAAGACGATGGACGACCCGCCCTAATGAGCGAGGACTCGCTTACTCTAGGCCGCCCGAGAAACGTAGGTGAGGAAGCGCTCCCTCCGTAGTGGCATCCCGTAGTGTGCGGGTCGGACGCGGCCCGACGACCCGCCGGCGACGGGCCTCGAGGAGGATGCATGGCGACACAAGCGACCACGACCGATGCAGCGGTGGCCGACGGACAACCTCCGGTCCGCCGCCGCCTCACCGCCGAGGCCCGCAAGCGCTCGATCCTGCAGGCGGCCCGGGAGGCCTTCACCGAGACCGGTGACGCCAACGGCACCACCATCCGGGTCATCGCCGAGCGCGGCGGCATCAGCGAGGGCGTGATCTATCGCCACTTCGAGAGCAAGGACCAGCTGTTCTTCGAAGCGGTGGTGGAGCCGCTCCGTGAGGCCGTCGACTCGCTCGTGGCCGCCACCGAGATCGTCGACCGCGACGAGCCCCTCACCCCCGAGCGCCAACGCGAGGCCATGCAGGGCCTCTACCGCCAGCTCATCGCCACCCTCGAGGAGCTGCTCCCACTGCTCGGCCTCGTGCTCTTCGGTGATCCGGCCACCGCCCAGCGCTTCTACCGGGAGAGCTTCGCCACCGCCATGGACCGCCTCGGCGAGGCCTGGAAGGCGGTCGAGGACCGCTACGGGTACGAGTTCGAGTCCCCTGACATCTCCGCTCGCGCCGTCATGGGCGTCGCCCTCATCGCCGCCCTCGAGAGCCACCACAACGACCGCTTCGACCGCGACCGCACGCTGGGCATCCTCAGCGACGGCACCATCAACGGCTTCTTCCCCACCCTGGAGCCGCAGCGCAAGCGCTCGTGACCCGCTCCGAGGCCGACGCCGGCCACGAGGGCCTCGCCCTCGTGGAGGAGATGGGCCGACGCTTCGCGGCCGGCGATCACGACGGCGCCTTCGCCCTCCTCCACGAGGACTTCCGCATCCAACAGCCCGGGTCGCTGCCCCACGGCGGCTGGCACGCGGGCCGCGACGGCATGGTGGCCATGGGCACCGAGTTCGCCCGCCACTGGGAGCGCACCATCTCACCGCCGACGGTCGACGCCTGGGGCGACGGCGTGGTGCAGGTCACCAGCCAGACCTGGACGGGCAAGGCCACCGGGCGCTCGGCCACGGTCGACGTGGTCGAGCTGTTCGGGGTGGCCGACGAGCGCATCATCGAGATCCGGGTGTTCCAGCAGGACACCCACCTCCTCCTGGCCACCCTCGACTGAAGGCGACGACGCCGATGAGCACGCTGCACCCCGACCTCCTGCCCGTCGCGCACCTCGTGCCCCGGGGCACCCTCACCGCTCGGCGCCTCGGACTGGTCCGACGCTTGACCGGCCTGCGCCGTGCCCCCCGGGTGCCGACCCTCGACGACGTGGTGGTCGAGGACCACGCCGCACCTGCTCCGGACGGGGGCCGACCCGTGCCGGTGCGGGTCTACCGGCCTCGCGACGCCGCCGGCCCCGTCCCCGCCCTGCTCTGGCTCCACGGTGGCGGGTACGTCCTCGGCGACGCCTACCAGGACCAGAAGGCCAACCTCGCCCTCGTCCGCGAGCTCGGGATCGCGATCGCCTCGGTCGACTACCGGCTCGCCCCCGAGGACCCGTTCCCGGCCGCCGTCGACGACGGGTACGCGGCGCTGCACTGGCTGCACGAGTCCGCCGACGAGCTCGGCGTGCAGCGGGACCGCATCGCCGTCGGCGGCGCGAGCGCGGGCGGCGGGCTCGCGGCCGGCGTCGTGCTCCGGGCCCACGACGAGGCCGTCGTGCCCGTCGCCTTCCAGCTGCTGATCTACCCCATGCTCGACGACCGCACGGTGGTGCGCCCCGAGCTCGACGACTCCGCCTGCCGGATGTGGACCGCACCAAGCAACCGCTTCGGCTGGGGCGCGTACCTCGGAGCCGAGCCCGGCGTGGGCGAGGTGAGCCCCTATGCGGCGCCGGGCCGCCGGGAGGACCTCGCCGGCCTCCCGCCGGCCTGGCTCGGGGTCGGGTCCTGCGACCTCTTCCACGACGAAGACGTCGAGTACGCCGGGCGTCTCGCCGACGCCGGCGTGCCCTGTGAGCTGCACGTCACCCCCGGCGGCTACCACGCCTTCGACATGCTCCAGGCGAAGGCCGGCGTCTCACAGGCCTTCCGCAGCAGCTACGTCAGCGCATTGCGGGAGGCGCTGGTCGACCCCGAGTCGGTGTAGCCCGGCCCCGAGTCCGACACGCAGTCGGCCGAGCGCCGCCGGATCAACCGCCGGCGCGGGCGAGGTCGGCGTCCTCGAAGCGGCCGAGGCCGTAGTCGCCGGCGATGGTGGTGCGGTGCATGCACCGGCCGTACTCGGGCGGTGAGCCCGAGACGGAGTGCAGCACGCGCCAGTTGTCCCAGATGACCATGTCGGTCGGCTTCCACTCGTGCTCGTAGCAGAGGCCTTCGGCGGCGACCACGAGCTCGTCGCACACGGCGGCGAGCAGGGCCTCGCCCTCGGCATCCTCGTGGCCGACGAGGCCCTTGGCCATCCACGGCGACACGTGCAGCACCTTCTCGCCCGTGTCCCGGGTCCACACCGCCGGGTGCAGGGCGCGCGGCCGGCCGGCGTACTCGGTCATCACCCCGACCGCCGCTCCGGGTGCCTCGACCTCCTCGAACCCCTCGGGGCGGCCGTAGTGCAGGTTGTCCAGGATGACGTCCATCGCGTAGGCCACCGTCTCGTCCTCGATGCGATCCCGGAGCTCCGGCGACAGGGCCTCGTAGAGGGCGATGCCGTCGACGAACCGGGTCCGGCCCCCCACGGGCGGGGCCTCGATCGAGCGCAGCACGCCGGCCCGGTTGAGCTGGTCGTTGTAGCAGTGGTCGAAGTGCCACGGCAGCCACTGGGCCAGCAACTGGCCGTCGACCCGGACGACGCCCCCCTCGTTGGGCAGGTGGCGGATCTCGATGACGCCGAGCAGCTCACCGTCGCCGACACGGGGCGTGGCCTTGCTGGGGTGGTCCTTCAGCGGGCCGAACACGGTGCTCAGCGCCACCTGCATCTCGGGGGTCGGCTCGACGTCCTCGAACACCAGGAGCCCCCGCTCCTCGAACAGGGCGTTCAGGTCGGCCCGCACCTCGGGGTCGGCGAGGCGCTCCTGGGTGAGGCCGCCGACGCGCGCCCCGAAGGGCGGGTCGTCGAGGATGGGGCGCACGTCGAGGGTGGTCACGAGGGGGTCCTCCTGGTCGAGCGGGCGGGTTCGGGGGCGGGGTTCACGTCGGGGCGCCGACGGTGCGGTCGGCCCATTCCACGAGCTGGGGCACCAGCAGCGGCCAGCGCACGAACAGCGAGCCGGTGTCCTCGATCGCGGCCCGGCGCTCGTTCCACTCGTCCTCGTTCCACGGGGGTTCGACGAGCTCGGCGCCGGGCAATCCCGCACCGAGCGCCTCGGAGGTGGCCCGGGTGTGGGACATGTCGGAGGCCCCGCTGCGGAACACCAGGACGGGCGCCGAGAGGCGGTCGACGTCGGCGTCGTCGAGGCCGGGCACGAGGGAGTCCTCACACGGGCAGTAGGCGAGCGCCCACCGGTCCATGACGTCGAGGAACTCCTGACGGTCCATGGCGAGGATGCGGTCGCGGTTGGCCGGGTTGGCCGCCTGCACCTCCTGCCACTGGTCGAGGGCGGCCACCGCCTCCATCCCCCCGTGCCAGGCCGCGTCGAGCGAGGGCATGCAGTAGTAGCCGGCGAGCTGGAGCAGGCCGGGCACGCCGCCGCTGATCCACCACATGGCCAGGCCGGCGGTGATGTCGGGGTTGCGGGCGGCGGTGAGCAGCGACACCCGGGCGCCGCCGGAACCGCCGGCGATCACGGTCGGGCCGAGGTCCAGGTGGCGGATGAGTCCGGCGAGGGCCTCGGCCTGCACCTCCGACTCGGACCGCCCTCGGAACACGACCGACGAAGCACCACAGTTGGGTCGGTCCCAGGTGAGGACCTGCCGGCCCTGGTCGGCGAGGGCCTGGGCCATCTCGGGCAGGCCGCCCACCTCCTTGGTGAACCGGCCCCCGGGGGTCAGCGCCCACGGCTGTCCGTCCCCCACGAGCTCGTAAGCGATCTCGATCCCATCCAGTGCGTCCAGCGTCACCACCGGCATGTTCGACTCCCCCTCTGACCCGGCCTCGACGAGACCGGTGGTCCCGGCGCGCCCCGTCCCCACGAGTCAACCACGTGACCACGGGACGCGCCGCGCCCGATCGACCCCGCCAGATCACCCGTCGCGTCGGACCTTACGTGCGGTCGGCCCGAGGACGAGGCGCACGGATTCGGCCGCCCTCACGCCGAAGCTGAAGGTCAGCTCGGCATCGTGGGCCAGGGAGTATTCGGGAATTCGTTGGTGCCAGACCTCGAGCGCGACGCGCAGCTCGACCCTGGCGAGGTGCGAGCCCAAGCAGCGGTGTATGCCGCCACCGAAGGCGAGGTGGCGGTTGACGTCACGATCGACGCTGACCCCTGGTGACGCGGATGCATCGCCGTCGAGGTTGGCGGCCCCGAGAAGGGCCAGCACCGTCGTGCCGGATCTGATCGGGCATCCCCCGAGGACGGCATCGCGGGTCGCCACCCGGGGTACGAGCATCACAGGTGTCTCCCACCGCAACAGCTCCTCGACGACAGACGAGATCGTCGACGGCTCGTCGACGATCCGGCGGCGCAGGTCGGGATGTTCGGCCAGGTGGACGAAGAAGCACTCGAGCGATGCCGCCACCGTGTCGAGACCCGCGATCAGGAGCAGGAAACAGACATCGAGCACGTCCTCGCGGCTCAGCCGATCGCCGTCGACCTCGGCGGCGAGCAGATGGCTGAGCACGTCGTCTCGCCGCTCGGCCCCGCGATCGTCGATGTGGGCCTCGAAGTAGGCATAGATGCGCCGCGCCGTCTGCTCCTGGTAGCGGGTGACCTCTGGATGTCGCAGTGGTTTGCCCACGACCACGTGCGGGCGGATGATGCCCTCCTTCAGCTCGAGCAAGGCCCCCAGGTCGCCGAGGGGGAGGCCGAGCGTGGTTAGGAAGACCTGCGACGGGAACGGCACCGAGAACCGGGACACGAGGTCGACCTCGTCCTGGTGAGCGAAACCATCGATGAGCTCGTGTGCCAGGGCGGTGATCGACGGTTCGAGCCCCTTGACCTGGTGAGGGGCGAAGAGGGGGTCGAGCAGCTTGCGGTACTTCTTCTGGTCGGGAGGATCGATCTGGAGTGGGATGAGCGGCCGGTCGGCGCTGAGGTCACCGATGGTCAGGGCCGACGAGTACAACTCCGGGTGACGGAGGACCTCCTCGACCTCGTGTCGGCCCACGACCACGACACCGTCAGACCCGCTGGGCAGGACCGGTCCCCAGTCGAGCAGCTGCCGGTAGGTCGGCTGTGGTTCCCGCGTCGCAGACGGTGCCGTCCAGGCCATCGGATCCGGCCGCGCAGTTGGGTGCTCGTCCATCGGATCCCCCGGCCTCGTGCGGCGTCGATCTGCTCGTCGTCCGCACCACTTCATCAGATCAGCACGACGTCTGGTCCGAAGCCACTCACCGCCCCGACCCGAGCTGACGGACCACGCCGGCGGCCAACAGCGCGTCGATCTCGTCCTCGACGAGGCCGAGCCCAGCGAGGACAGCGACTGAATGCTCACCGATGCCCGGCAGCTCGAGGTCGGGGCCGGCGCCCGCCGCGGGGCCAAGGCGCAGGAGGGGTCCGATCTGCTCGAAGTGGCCCCAGTCGTCGGTGGCGTAGGCGACCGAGCGATGGAGCGCCCGGTTGACCGTGTCGTCGAGGATGCCGCGCCGGAACTGGTCGCGGTCCACCGCGCCGATGGGCTCGACCAGCACGCCGAGGCGGGGAAGGCGCTCGACCCACTCGGCGACGGGCGCCGTGGCGAAGGCCGCGGTGAGGACGGCGTCGGCGGTGCGGGCGTCCTCGTCCTGGGCGCCGCCGCGGACCGGCACGTAGGTCTCGGGCAGGCCGTCCACCTCGGGCAGGGCCGCGAGCGCTGACCACGCCGCGTCGTGCGGGATCACCGCGGCGAACCAGGCGCCGTCGCCCGCCTCGTAGATGCGGTAGCCGGGGCCGTAGCCGGTCTGCCCGCCGTCGAGCTGCGGGCCGTGGACGAGGGCGCCGTCACGCATGTGCACCCCGCTCTGCAGCAGCATCCCGGCGCCGAGCAGGCTGGTGGCCACCTGCTGGCCGGTGCCGCCGCTGGTCCTCCGGGCGTAGAGGCCGGCGAGCATGCCGATGGCCGCCACCCAGCCGCCGGCCATGTCGAGGGGGATCCAGGTGCCGGCGATGGGGTCGTTGCCGGCGCCGCCGACCGCACGCTCGAAGCCGGTCACGGCCTGCATCAGGGCATCGTTGCCCGGCAGCATCGCCCGCGGGCCGGTGGTGCCGAACGCGCTGGCGTGGCAGTAGACCGCGCCAGGGTTGAGGCGGGCGACGGTGGCCTCGTCGATGCCGAGGCGCTCGGACACGCCGACGCGGAAGTTGTGCAGCACCACGTCGGCCCACCGGATCAGGGCGTCGACCACCGGTCGGGACTCGGGGGCGTTGATGTCCATCGCGAGGCTGCGCTTCCCGCGCTGGCAGGCCGCCACCGCGTAGGCGGCCGCCCGCATGGCCTCACCGCCGGGGGGCTCCACCTTGATGACCTCGGCCCCGAGGTCGGCCAGCACCTGGGCGCCCAGGGGCCCGGCCACGAAGGCAGAGAAGTCGAGCACCTTGACCCCGTCGAGCGGCCCCCGCCCGGCGACGGCGGTCGCAGTGGCGCCGCCGACCGCAGCGGCCGCGACACCCACGGTTCCGGCCAGTGCGCCGCGGTCCACCGAGGCCTCGGCATCCGCCGCGGCATCAGGCCCCGCGGCTTCAGCGCGGGTCCCGACGTCCTCCGACGTCGGCGCCGACGCCGCGAGGGCCAGGGGGGTGACGGCGACGGGAGCGCCGAGGACGACCTCCTCGTGGCCATCGACCTGCCGGCGCACGGCCAGGCCGATGGCGGCAAGGTGAGGGTCGGCCAGCGCCTCGCCGGGCGCGAACACCGGCTCGCAGGCCACGCCGACGGCGCGCAGGCGCTCGATCCAGGCGTCTCGGGGCCGGGTGGCGAAGAACGACCGCCACCGCCGCGCCCGGTCGCCGAGGCGGCCGGCGGTCTGATCGGCGTAGTAGCCCTCGACGCTGGGCTCGTCGCCCAGCACCTCGAGGAGCTTGGCGTACATGCCCTTGCCACCGAACCACACCTGGATGAGCTCCCCGTCGGCGCAGCGGTAGAGGAAGTTGGGGAAGGTCGAGCCCTCCCGCCAGTACCCCTCGACGGGCTCGGGCGCGCGCTCGGAGCGCCCGATCATGCAGCCGAGGGTGGCCAGCATCCCGTCGTAGAGCGAGGTCTCGGCCCAGCCGCCGGCGCCGGTCTCGGCCCGGCGGCCGAGCAGCGCCAGCGCGGAGGCCAGCACCAGGAAGGAGGTCCCCGCGCCCGAGGCCCGGACGTCCACGAAGATCGGACCGGGGCGGTGGCCGTCGAGCTGGGTGCAGAACCCGGCCTGCGCCTCGACCAGCAGGCCGAAGTCCGCGGCCTCGCCGGCGGCGGTGCGGCTCGGCCCGCAGCGCACGTAGACCAGCGTGGGATGGTCAGCGCATGCCTCGTCGGCACCGAGGCCCCGTCCCTCGACCAGGGCTTCCGGCCCGTAGACGAGAGCGACGTCGGCGTCGGCGAGCAGGGCCCGGATCTCGTCGCCGTCGTCGGTGGCGACCACCTGCTTGTCGCGGTGCCAAACGTGCCCCCACGGCACGTCGGCGTCGAGGGCGACGGGGGCCGTCCCCACCACCCGGGTGACGGCGGCGCCGAGGTCGGCCAGCACCCGGCCCGGCACGCCGCCGGCCAGGCCCAGGCCGAGGTCGCTCACCCCGACCGCCACCTCGACCACCCGCACGCCCGCCAGCGGGCCGCCTGACGTCACCCTCACGCAGGGCCAACAGGAGTGGGCAGGGTGAGCTGGGGCAGGACCTCCTCGGCGGCGAGACGCACGATGCCGAGGGTGTCCTCGGGCGCCGCCGGCGAGACGATCAGGTGGCGCACCCCGGCATCGACGTAGGCCTGGAGGGCGGCGGCCACCTCGTCGGGCGTTCCCGCCGGCGCCACCCGGGCCAGCACCGCCGGGTCCGAGCCGTAGGCGCCGCCCAGGAAGGTGGCGACGTCGTCCCGCGCCCGGTCGCCGTCGGCCCGCACCGAGCAGTAGCAGTAGAGGGCCCACTCGAAGCCCTCAGCGTCCAGGTCCCGCCCGACGGCCGCAGCCTCCGAGCGGATGGTCGCGACCGACCGGGCGTACGCGCCGGCCGAGTAGAGGTACGGCAGCCAGCCGTCGCCGCGGCGGGCGGCGCGGCGCATGGCCGCCCCCTTGCGGCCGGACACGAGCAGGGGTGGCCCACCCACCTGGCCCGCCTGCACGCTGGCACCGGGCGGCGCCACCGGCCGAAGCGTGACGTCGTCGAGGTCGAAGAATCGCCCGTGGTGGATGACCGCCTCGCCCGACCACAGCGCGCGCAGCACGTCGAGGGCCTCGTCGGCGCGTGGCCCCCGCTCCTCCAGGGCGATCCCGAGCGCAGCGAACTCCTCGGGGAACTCGCCGCCGACGCCGACGCCGACGGAGAGGCGCCCGCCCGACCAGGCGTCGAGGTCGGCGAGCTGCTTGGCCACGAGCACCGGCGGGTACAGCGGGAGGACGAGGATGCCCGCGCCGACGCGCACCCGCTCGGTCCACGCCGTCATCAACGACAGGCGGGTGATGGCCTCGCCCGTGGGCTGGCGGGGCAGCACGTGACCGCCCTGCCACACCGAGTCGACGGGAAGCGCCTCGACCGCGGCCAGCCAGGCCCGGTCGGGCTCCGGCAGAGCGGCGGCCCCGAGGGTGATCCGGTCAGCAGGCAGGGTCGGTCTCCGTGGCTCGGGCGTGGGCGGCAGCGGGTGCGGTGGGACAAGCTAGCAATTGCTCACTCATTTCGACGGAGAGGGAGGGACCCGTGGCCGGTCCGCTGGCGGGGTGCAGGATCATCGAGCTGGCGGGCATGGGGCCGGGGCCGTTCGCCGCGATGCTGCTGTCGGACATGGGCGCCGAGGTGCTCCGGGTCGATCGCGCCGACGCCGTCGGGGTCGATGAGGCGCCCCTCTGGGACGTGAACGCCCGCGGGCGACGCTCCGTCGGCGTGGACCTCAAGCACCCCGAGGGCCAGGCGCTCGTGCTGCGTCTGGTGGGAGCAGCCGACGGCCTCATCGAGGGCTTCCGGCCCGGCGTCGCCGAGCGGCTCGGGCTCGGTCCCGACGACTGCCTCGCCCGTCGCCCGTCCCTCGTCTACGGGCGCATGACGGGGTGGGGCCAGACCGGCCCCTACGCCCAGGCGGCAGGCCGGGACATCAACTACGTCGCCTTGTCCGGCACCCTCGCCATGATCGGGAGGGCCGGCGAGGCGCCGGTGCCGCCCCTCAACCTGGTAGGCGACTTCGGCGGCGGCGGGTTGTTGCTGGCCTTCGGCATGGTGTGCGCACTGCTCGAGGCGGAGCGCTCTGGCCAGGGCCAGGTGGTCGACGCCGCCATGGTCGACGGTGCAGCCCTGCTCGCCGGGATGCTCCACGGCCTGCGCGCCGACGGGCAGTGGGGCGAGCGAGGCACGAACCTGCTCGATTCCGGCGCCTGGTTCTACGAGGTGTACGAGACCGCCGACGGCCGGTTCGTCTCCGTGGGGGCCATCGACGAGCGGTCCCGGGCCGAACTCCTGGCCGCCACGGGCCTGGCGTCCGACGTCGACGGCGGCGGGCCGATCCCCGACGCGAACGACCGGTCGACGTGGCCGGCGATGAAGGCCCGCGTCGCGGCACGGTTCCTCACCAAGACGCGAGACGAGTGGTGCGCCCTCCTCGAGGGCCGCGACGCCTGCTTCGCCCCCGTGCTCGACCCGGGCGAGGCGCCCGACCACCCGCAGCTGCGGGAGCGCGGCACCTTCACCGAGGTCGCCGGCGTTGTCCAGCCGGCGCCGGCACCCCGCCTGAGTCGCACCCCACCCGAGGTGCAGGGTCCCCCACCGGCCGCCGGCGAGCACACCGACGCCGCCTTGTCGGACTGGGGCGTGGCTCCTGACGAGCTCGCCGCACTCCACACCGCCGGCGCCATCGCCTGACCTCCGCTCCCTGCTCCAAGCGGGCGAGGTCGAGAAAATAGGTGAGTGAGTGTTCACCAAGAACCAGAATTGTGGTAGTACGTGCTCATGCACGTTGGGCTCGGGCTTCAGTTCAACAACCTCGATGGCAAGACCAGCGACGCCGAGGTCTACAAGCGGGAGCTGGCGCTGGCCGCTCGCGCCGAGGACGCCGGGTTCGACTCCGTGTGGGCGTCCGAGCACCACTTCTCCGACTACCAGCTGACCGCGTCCACCCCGATGTTCCTGTCGTGGGTGGCGGGCCAGACCACCCGGGTGAAGCTCGGGGCGATGGTCACGGTGCTCCCGTGGCACGACCCGGTGCGGGTCGTCGAGAGCTACTCGGTGCTCGATCACCTCTCCGACGGCCGCGCCATCATGGGCATCGGCCGCGGGCTCGGCGCCGTCGAGTTCAACGGCTTCCGGGTCGACATGGGCGAGTCCCGCCGCCGCTTCAAGGAGTACAGCGAGGCGATCCTCGAGGCCCTCGAAACCGGCCACCTCGAGTACGACGGCGAGCTCTACCAGCAGCCCGCGCTCGACATCCGCCCCGCGCCCCTCCAGAGCTTCAAGGGCCGCACGTTCGCCTCCGCTGTCTCGCCCGAGTCGATGGAGATCATGGCCCGCATGGGCGTGGGCCTCATGGTCATCGCCCAGAAGCCATGGGAGACCGCCGAGGCCGAGCTGGACGCCTACCGCGCCCGCTTCCTCGAGCTGAACGGCACCGAGGCGCCCAAGCCCATCCTCGTGGTGGTGGCCGGCGTCCACGAGGACCCCGACAAGGCGCAGTACATGCGTGACGTCTACCTCCAGCGTTGGGCCCGGTCCACGGTCGAGCACTACGAGTTCGACAACGAGGGCTTCGCCGACATCGAGGGCTACGAGTACTACGCCGCCCTCGCCGCCAACATCAACAAGCACGGCATGGAGCGCTTCAACAGCTTCCTCGCCGACCTGCAGGTCTGGGGCACCCCGGACCAGGTCACGGAGAAGCTGCTCGACTACGCCAAGCGCACCGACGCCAGCGGCCTGGTCGTCCCCCTGTGCTTCGGCGGCATGAACGCCGAGGAGTCCGAGGCGGCCTTCGAGCTCTTCGCCGCCGAGGTGCTCCCCGAGCTCCAGCGCCACGACGTGGGCGGCGACATCGGCGTGACCTACGCCAGCGACCCGGTGGTCGAGCCGGCGCCGGCCGCGGCCCTCTGAGCCCCATCACCGGCCCGCGGCTCACCTCCTCCCCCGCTTCCGACCGCGTGCCCCGCACCCCTCCGACCTTCTGGGACCACGCTGCTGTGCGCCACGACAGCACGGTGGACCCGGAGTGAGGCGTTGGTGAGCGAGCCCGGCGGGATGTGCGCGGGGCGCACCTGCGTCGTCACCGGCGCTGGCCAGGGCATCGGACGCGCCCACGCCGAGGCCCTCGTGGCCGAGGGCGCCCGGGTCGTCGTGAACGACCTCGACGCCAACGCGGTGGCCGAGGTGGTCGAGGCGCTCACCGCCGCCGGCGGCGAAGCGGTCGGGCACACTGGCGACGTCTCCACGGCCGACGGCGCCGCCACCCTCGTGTTCGCGGCGCTCGACGCCTGGGACCGCCTCGATGCCGTCGTCAACAACGCCGGCATCGCCCGCGACCGGATGCTCGTCAACCTGACCGAGGCCGACTGGGACTCGGTGCTCCAGGTCCACCTCAAGAGCACGTTCCTCGTGACCCAGCACGCCGCACGACACTGGCGCGAGCGGTCGAAGGCCGGCGACGACCTCGACGTGCGTGTGGTCAACACCGTCTCGTCGGTGGGCCTCTACGGCAACGTCGGCCAGGCCAACTACGCCGCCGCGAAGGGCGCCATCGCCTCGTTCACCCTCGTGGCGTCCATGGAGCTCGGCCGCTACGGCGCCACCGTCAACGCGCTGTGCCCGACGGCGCTGACGCCGATGACCGAGGCGGTCGGCCTCGGCGAATCCGAGATGGCCCGCGACGGCGGCCTCGACCCCGCCTGGGTGTCGCCGGCGCTGGTGTGGCTGGTGTCGCCGCAGTCGAGCGACGTCACCGGGCGCGTGATCGTCGCGTCCGGCCAGCGCCTCGCCATCGCCGAGGGCTGGCATCGGGGGCCGACCGCGGCGCCGGTCGCGGCCGCAGCCGACGTGGACGCCGCCATCCGCCCGCTGCTCGCCGCCGCGGCGCCCAACGCCGACGTCCAGGGCGACCTCCCCGACCGCGCCCCGCACGGGGGATGATGGCGGCCGGCGACCGGGCCGAGGGGAAGGGGGACGACGCCAGCGTGGACGCGACCGTGGGCATCCCGCCCGCCATCACGGAGGAGACCGAGGGGTTCTGGGCGGCCGCCGCCGAGGGGCGTCTGCTGGCCGAGCGCTGCGACGACTGCGGCGCCGAGTCGTTCCCGCCGCGGGGCATCTGCCGCTCGTGCCGCGGCCGGGCCGTGGGGCCGGTCGAGATCGCCGGCCCCGGCGTGGTCCACAGCTTCACGGTCAACCACCAGCGGTGGATGCCCAACCTCGAGGTCCCCTACGCCGTCGTGCTCGTCGAGTTCCCGGACCACCCCGGCGTCCGGGTCGCCGGCCGGTTGCGGGGTTGCGCCCCCGAGGACACGGCCATCGGGCTCGCCGTCGACATCGGCTTCGCGCCGGGCCCGGGCGACGTTGCCATCCCCAGCTTCGTGGCCGCCCCCGACCGCCTTCCCCCCACACCCCGTTTTCGAGGCAAGAGCCCTCGGAATCCGATGGCTAGTGCCTCGAGTTCGCACTCGCGGCGCGCCTCGACCGAGCGACTCGAGGACCGGGTGGTGATCTCGGGCGTCGGGCAGTCCGCCATCGGTCGCCAGATCGACCGTTCCGGGCTCCAGCTCACCCTCGACGCCATCCTCGCCGCCGTCGCCGACGCCGGACTGACCGTGGACGACCTCGACGGCCTCGCCATGTTCCCCGGCGGCGGCGCCGCGAATCTGCCCGGGTACGCCAACGGCAACCTCTACGAGGTCCAGGACGCCCTCGGCCTCACCACCACGTGGCGCCAGGGCCAGGTCGAGGGGATGGCCCTCCCCTTCCACGGCCCCGCCCTCGCCGTCGCCACCGGCCAGGCCCGCCACGCCGTCATCTGGCGCACGGTGAAGGAGGGCAGCGCCGCCCGCAACGCCGGCGGCCGTCCCGCCTACGGCTCGACCAAGCCGCTGGCCGAGGGCCCCAACGCCTGGCTGTTGCCCGTGGGGATGCTGTCGCCCGTCTGCCAGATCGCTCCCTACGCCACCCGCTACCTGCACGAGACCGGGACGACCCGCGAGCAGCTCGGCGGTGTCGCCGTCGCCCAGCGCGCCCACGCCGCCCGCAACCCCGACGCCGTGTACCGCGAGCCGCTCACCATCGAGGACTACCTGGCGGCGCGGATGATCTCGTCGCCGCTGTGCCTTTTCGACTGCGACGTGCCCGTCGACGGCGCCACGGCCATCGTCGTGTCCGCGGTCGAGACCGCGGCCGGCCTGCGGGCGCCGGTGCGCATCGAAGCGATGGCGGGTGTCGTCGAGGGTCGACCGCTGTGGGAGCAGTGGGAGGACCTCACCCGGGTCGGCCACGGCGCCGCCGCCGCGATGTGGGCGCGCACCGATCTCGGCCCCGCCGACGTGGACGTGGCGCAGCTCTACGACGGCTTCAGCATCGAGCTGATCTGGTGGCTGGAGGCCCTGGGCTTCTGCGGGCCGGGCCAGGGCGGCGCCTTCGTGGCCGGGGGCCACCGCCTCGCCCTCGACGGCGAGCTGCCCACCAACACCTGGGGCGGCCAGCTCTCGGGCGGGCGCCTGCACGCCGGCTTCGGCCACACCGCCGAGGCCGTGCGCCAGCTCCGGGGCGAAGCCGGCGACCGCCAGGTCGCCGGCGCCGAGGTCGCCGCGGTGACCAACGTCGGCGGCATCGAGGCCGGGGCGGCGCTGCTCACCCGCTGGTGAGATGTGCGCCCGACATCGACGCCACCTCCACGCACGATCCTTCCATCGAGAGGAGCCCGACATGACTGGTGACGCTGCGCAGCGAAGCGGAGCAGCAGGCACCGACGAACCGGATCCCGAAGGGGCGCCGACGAAGGAGGTGCAAGGCAAGCAGGGCCGCCTGGAAGGCAAGGTCGCGATCGTGACCGGGGCGGGGTCGACGCCCGGCCCCGGCGTGGGGACGGGCAAGGCCACCGCCATCGTCATGGCCCGCGAGGGGGCCAAGGTCGTGTGCGTCGACCTGTACCCCGAGCGGGCCGAGGAGACCAAGGCGGTCATCGAGGGTGAGGGCGGCACCGCGCTGGTCGTCGCCGCCGACTGCACCTCGTCGAGCGACTGCGAGGCGATGGTCGCCTCGGCGGTCGACACCTTCGGGACGGTCGACGTCCTCGTCAACAACATCGGCCTCGCCGCCCTCGGCACCGTGGTCGACACCACCGAGGAGGCCTGGGACCGCGCCCTCTCGATCAACCTGCGCACCGCCTTCCTCGCCTCGAAGCACGCCGTGCCGGTGATGGCGGCGCAGGGGTCGGGCTCGATCGTGATGATCTCGTCCATCTCGGCCCTGCGCGGCGACGGCACCGTCGCCTACTCGGCGGCCAAGGGAGCGCTGCTGGCCATGACCGTCGACATGGCCTACTCCCACGGGCGCGACGGCATCCGGGTGAACGCCATCGCCCCCGGGCACATCACCACCCCGATGGTCCACTCGGTCTCCCAGCCCGGTCCCGCCGCCGCCTTCATGGACCAGATGCGCTCCGAGGCGGGCCTGCTCGGCACCCCCGGCACCGGGTGGGACGTGGGCTGGGCCGCCGCCTTCCTGGCCAGCGACGAGGCCCGCTGGATCACCGGGGCGACCCTCCCGGTCGAGTCCGGCGTGCTCTCGGTGACCCCGCTGCTCATGGCCGGCCACCTCCGCGCCGTCCCCGCGCCTTGACACTGGCTCCTCCTTCGTCGGAGCGCCGTCGGCATCCGGTTCGCCGTCGGAGCGGCTCCGCTCCGCTCCGCCACGGCACCCGGCGGACCCCGACCCTTGCGCCCAGAAGGAAGCGAGTCCTAAGGTAAGTGAGCGAACACTCGCATACTCTGATCCCCGTCGTCGCCCACGAGGAGCACGTCCATGGCCGACCCTGACGCCCCCTCAGTGCCCCTCTGCGAGCAGTACGCAGTGGCCGACGTCGACTCGCACATCATCGAGCCCGCCGACCTCTGGACGTCGCGCCTCGACCCCAAGTGGGGGGACCTCATCCCCCACGTGCGCTTCCACGAGCGCCGCCAGGAGGACTACTGGTACGTCGGCGACCAGAAGCTCTACGGCGTGGGCGCCTTCGCCCAGGCCCGCTGGCCCGAGTACCCGCCGTCGCACCCCAAGTCGCTGGCCGACGCCTTCGAGCCCGCCCTCGACGCCAAGGCCCGCCTCGCCTACAACGACAGCGTCGGCGTGTACTACCAGGTGCTCTATCCGAACATCCTCGGGTTCCACAGCCACGTCTTCTTGAACAACATGCCCCACGAGCTCGCCACCCAGTGCGTGGCGGCCTACAACGACTGGCTCGTCGAGTGGTGCGAGGCCGACCCGGTCCGCCTCGTCCCCATGATGATGCTGCCCTTCTGGGACATCGATGCCTCGGTGGCGGAGATGAAGCGGGCCCACGACCTCGGCCACAAGGGCGTGCTCTTCGCCGCCCGGTACGACAAGGTCGGCCTGCCCCGCCTCGTCGACGACTACTGGGAGCCCCTGCTCGGTCAGGCCCAGGAGATGGGCCTCAGCATGAACTTCCACGTGGGCTTCCTGAACAACCCCGAGGACCTCAAGGGCGCGGTGGACCAGTCCAAGAAGATGGACTTCACCCGGGAGAGCTCGCTCGTGCTGTTGGGCAACGCCCAGAACGTGGCCGAGGTCGTCCTCAGCGGGGTGTGCGAGCGCTATCCCGACCTCGCCTTCGTGTCGGTCGAGAACGGCGCCGGCTGGCTGCCCTTCCTGGCCGAGTCGATGGACTGGCAGTGGCTCAACGTCGGCGCCCACAAGGACTACCCCGACCGGCTCCTGCCGTCGGAGTACATGCGCCGCCAGATCTACGGGATGTACTGGTTCGAGCAGGAGTCCATCCAGCGGGTCGTCCACGAGATGGAGGACAACCTGATGTTCGAGACCGACTTCCCCCACGCCACCAGCCTCAGCCCGGGGCCGGCCTCCGAGTCGCCCAGCCCCCGCGACGTGATCGAGCGCTCCCTCGGCGGCCTCGACCACACCATCATCGAGAAGGTGCTCACCGGCACCGCCACCAAGCTCTACGACCTGGCGCCGCCCTCCCGGTGACGGCTCGAGGTGACGAGGGCTAGCCGCCGGCGCGCAGCTCGCGCTTGAGCACCTTGCCCGACGGGTTGCGGGGCAGGGCGTCGATGAAGGTGACGGCCTTGGGCACCTTGAACTTCGCCAACTGCGTCCGGCAGTGCGCGATGAGCTCGTCCTCAGTGACGGCCTCGGCGTCGGCGTCGGGCCGCAGCGCCACGTAGGCGACGGGCACCTCGCCCCAGCGCTCGTCGGGGCGGGCCACGACCGCCACCTCCAGCACGGCGGGGTGCTCGTAGAGCACCCGCTCGACCTCCGAGCCGGCGATGTTCTCGCCGCCCGAGACGATCATGTCCTTGAGGCGGTCGACGATGAACAGGTAGCCGTCCTCGTCGCGCACCCCGATGTCGCCGGTGTGGAACCACCCGCCGGCGAAGGCCTCGGCGGTGGCCTCGGGGTTCTTCCAGTAGCCCTTGAAGACCTTGGGCCCCCGCAGCACGATCTCGCCCCGCTCCCCCGGCGCCACCGAGCGGCCGTCCTCGTCCCACACGTCGAGGTCGAGGTAGAGGCAGGGGCGGCCGACGCTGCCGAGCTTGGTGACGATGCTGTCCCGGTCGAGGAAGGTGTCACCCGAGACGGTCTCGGTGAGGCCGTAGGCGTCGGCGAACCAGGCCGACGGGAAGGTGCGCTGGATGCGCTCGATGAGCGGGATGGGCATCTTCTCGCCGCCGTTGATGATCACCCGCACCGACGAGAGGTCGCGCTGCTCGATGCCGGGCAGGGCCATGATCGCGTTGACCATCGCCGGCGCCAGCCACACCGTGGAGACCCGTGACCGCTCGAGTTCGTCGACCACCGCGGCGGCGTCGAAGGCCCGGTGCAGGATGACGGTGGCGCCGGCCGCGATGAGCGTGGTCGTGGTGAGGTCGAGCGCACCGACGTGGTAGAGCGGGCCGCAGGCGAGGCCGAGGTCGGTGCTGGTGAAGCCGAACTCGACGAGGTGGGCCAGGTTCTTCCACGCGAGGTTGGCGTGGGTGAGCATCACGCCCTTCGGACGACCGGTGGTGCCCGAGGTGTACATGAGGCGGTGGACGTCGTCGGCGGCGGCGACCGCCCAGGGGGCGACCGCGGAGCCTGCGCCGGCCCGGCGGACGTCGGCGAGGCGCTCCCAGCCGTCGGGGGCGGCGTCGCTGATGCACAGGCGCACGATGGTCGACTCCATCCCCTGCGTGGCCTCCGTGGCGAGATCGATCAGGGCCTCGTCGCACACCAGGACCCGGGCCTCGGAGTGCTCGAGGATGTAGCGCACCTCCGGCGCCGCGAGGCGCCAGTTGATGGGCATGGCGATGGCGCCGAGGTGGTTGGCGGCGAAGACCGTCTCGAGGAACTCGGGGCAGTTGTAGGACAAGAGCGCGACGACGTCGCCGGCGCCGACGCCCCTCGCACGCAGGCCGGCGGACAGCGCCGCCGAGTTCGTCGCCATCTCGGCGTAGGTGGTGGTGGCACCCTCGAAGACGGTCATGGCCTTGTCGGGCGTCGAGGTGGCGTGGTGCGCCAGCACCCCGAACCAGTTGACGTCGGCCTGCATCGACTCGCTCATGCGCTCCCCCTCATCAGTGTGTCCGGTCGTGCCGGTCGCGCCTGACCGGTCCGCCGCTCCGGTCGGGCTCGCCCGGCCGAGCCACCCGGCCCCGTCGGGCCCCGCCGTCCGCCGTGTTCGGCCACGACCTCGGGCGGCCAGCCCTCGCCGCGGCCGAGCTCGCTTCGGCCCCGCCACGTACGATCGCGGCCATGGCGTCCGACCGCACCCCGCCCACGCCGCCCACGTTCGCGACCGTCGAAGACGAGCGTCGGCACCGCAAGCAGCGCCTGGCGGCGGCATTCCGGCTCTTCGGGCACTTCGGATTCGACGAGGGCGTGGCGGGCCACATCACCGCCCGCGACCCCGAGCACCTCGACCACTTCTGGGTCAACCCGCTGGGCATGAACTTCAAGCACATCCGGGTGCGCGACCTGCTCCTGGTGAACCACCAGGGCGAGGTGGCCGACGGCAACTGGCCCCTGAACAAGGCGGCCTTCGTCATCCACTCGCAGGTGCACGCGGCCCGACCTGACGTGGTGGCCGCGGCCCACGCGCACTCGAAGCACGGCAAGGCGTGGTCCGCCCTGCGCCGCCCGCTCGACCCGCTCACCCAGGACGCCTGCGCCTTCTACGGCGACCACGTCGTGTTCGGCGACTACACCGGCGCCGTGCTCGAGTTCGAGGAGGGCAAGCGCATCGCCCATGCCCTCGGCGAGCACAAGGCCGCCATCCTCGCCAACCACGGGCTGCTCACCGTCGGGCGCACCGTGGACGAGGCGGCGTGGTGGTTCATCACCATGGAGCGCACCTGCGAGGTGCAGCTGCTGGCCGAGGCGGCGGGCACGGTGCTGCCCATCGACGACGAGGTGGCGGCGCTGACCTACACCCAGACCGGCGGCCACCGCACGGGCTGGCACCAGTTCCAGCCCCTGTGGGACTGGATCGTCGACCAGCAGCCCGACTTCCTCGAGGAGTAGCGCCGGCGGGCCCCCGTCCATCCGAACTCGACGCAATAGAGGGTGTTGCGGTTTCGTGCTGCCGGTGGGTGGACGCGACCGGTTCGGGT
>OBLX010000031.1_pt1 | contig 66920 bp, 62 predicted proteins | sample 1519811 | NCBI WGS metagenome assembly OBLX01 (sample SAMEA3991476, study PRJEB22521) | metagenome | biome: anthropogenic terrestrial biome; feature: sewage plant; material: surface water | place: Sweden | collected 2012-09-26
TGTGTGACTGGAGTCAGACGTGTGCTCTTCCGATCTGCCCGTCACCCGCCGGACCGGAGCCGCCGAGCCGAGGCGCTTCGCCGTGAGAAGCTGGGGGCATGGACGAGGGCACTGACGGGCACGAGGGCAACGGTGTCATCCTTGGGCCCGGGGTCGAGACCCTCACCATCACGGGCGCGCGCCCCGGGGCACACCTCGAGGTCCTGGCTGCGGGTGGACGCAAGGTCGTGACCGTCGTGGCCGACGACGCGGGGAACGCCCACGTCTCGTTCGTGCCCGCCTCCCCCACCGTGATCGCGACCCTGGACGACCTGGTGGCCGCGGTGGGCGCCGGTGACGTCCTCGCACCCGGCGACTACGTCGTGCGCGACCTCAGCGAGTCGCCTCCTTCCGTCCACGGCCCGGTACGGGTGCTGGCAGTGGACGACCACCCGGACCCCGCGACCTACGACCAGGACCTGCCCGGGGGGTTCGGCTACCTGCGCACGCGCGACGGCACGCTGCTGTCGGCCATGGTGCGCTTCCCCGACGAGGGGATGTACGGGCCGCCGCCGTGGCCCACGGTCGTGGAGTACTCGGGCTACGGGCCGTCCAACCCGGATCTCATGTCGCCGGGCCAGTTGCTGGCCAACCTCCTCGGCTTCGCCACGATCGGCGTGAACATGCGGGGCACCGGCTGCTCGGGTGGCGTGTTCGACGTCTTCAGCCCTGCGCAGGCCGCCGACGGCTACGACGTGATCGAGACCGTCGCCCGCCAGCCGTGGGTGCGCCACGGACGGCCAGGGATGGTCGGCCTGAGCTATCCGGGCATCTCGCAGCTCTTCGTGGCCGCGACCGCGCCGCCCAGCTTGGCCGCCATCACACCCCTCTCGGTGATCGACGACCTCTGGCGCCAGCAGTGGCCCGGCGGCACGTACAACTCCGGCTTCACCCGTGCGTGGCTGGCGCAGCGAGATGCCGAGACCAAGATCGGCGGCATGGCCTGGGACCAGGCCCGCATCGACGCCGGCGACGAGGTCGCGGCAGCCAACCAGTCCATCCGATCGCTCACCCTCGACTTCGAGCGCTTCGGCCGCGCCGCCGAGGACTTCCGTCCCGCCCTCGGAGCGCGACGCGCTGCCGATCTGGTCCACCGCATCGAGGTGCCGGTGTTCCTGTCCGGCTCGTGGCAGGACGAGCAGACCGGGAGCCGCTTCGCGCTCATGCTCGAACGCTTCCAGGCAGCACCGCACGTCGTGTTCACGTTGTTCAACGGGCACCATCCGGACGGGTTCAGCCCGATGATGGCGACGCGCTGGTTCGAGTTCCTCTCGTTCCACGTGTCCCGGGAGGTGCCGGTGGTGCCCGACCTCGTCCGCGCCGTGGCTCCCGCGGCCTTCGCCGAGCACTTCGGGTACACCGCGGAGCTCGAGGGCGACCGCTTCGCCCACCTCGTCGACGACTACCCCACGGCGCTGGCCCGCTACACCGCCGAGCCCCCGGTGCGGGTGCTCTTCGAGAGCGGCACCGTGGCCGACGTCGCCGGCGCGCCGGGCCACCGCTACGAGGTGCAGCTGGCCACCTTCCCGCCGCCCGACGCCGTGGCTCGACGGTGGTACCTGGGGCCCGAGACGCGGCTCCTCGACGCTGCACCCGACACCGACGGCGCCGACCGGTACCTCGACGACGTCGGGGCCGGAGCATCCTCCTACGCCCTCACCGAGCGCTTCGACGACTTCCTCCTGCCGAGCGTGCCCATCGAGTGGACCCGCTTCGCCGACGAGTGCACCGCGGCCTACGAGACCGACCCCCTGACCGAACCCCTCACCGTCATGGGTCAGGGTCACGTCGACCTGTGGCTCTGCCCCGGCACGCCGGACACGTCGGTCCAGGCCACCCTCACCGAGGTGCGCCCGGACGGCCACGAGCTACGGGTCCAGTCGGGGTGGCACCGCCCGGTCCACCGCGAGGAGGACCCCGAGCGCTCGGACCACCTGCGGGTGGACTACACCTTCGCTCGCGAGCACCGCGCCGCGTTGGTCCCCGGTGAGTGGCTGCGCTTCCGCATCCCCTTCATGCCGGTGGCCCACGTCTTCCGACCTGGCTCACGAATCCGGCTGGCGCTCTCCACCCCCGGCCGCGACCAGCCGTTCTGGTGCTTCGACAACCCCGTCGAGGCGGGCGCCGCCCACCTCGTCGGTCGCGGCGGCATCCACCCGTCCGCGCTCGTCCTGCCGGCGTGGTCGGGCCTGGAGCATCCCGAGGAGCTCCCGCCCGCCGACGCCGTCCGCGGCCAGCCCGCCCGACGGGCCCTCACACTGCGCAACGTCGAAGTCGACCCACCGACAGGCTGAGCCGTGAGGCCGTCCGTCCGGCGCGCCGAGCGCTCAAGCGGGCGCCGCCGGGCGGGTGGTGAAGGCCGTCTCCCACTCCGTGCTGGTCTGGTCGTCGATCCAGAGCTTCCACACCAGGCGGAGGCCGGCGGGGAAGGGCACCGCGCCGAGGTTGACGGCCAACGCCAGGTCGATGGGCGTGCCGTCGGGCGTGCCCGCCGGTCGGCCCACTTCGAAGTCGCCGCCGACCGCGAGGGGCTGGGCGCCGGAGGGACCCGCCAGCAGCACCTGCCGGCCGTCCGCATCGATGAGCTCCATGCGCCACTGGTGGCGCCGGTTGGTCTGGTCCCAGGGCACCTCGATCTTGAGGGCGATGGCGAAGTTGGTGGGGCCCGGGCCCGTCACCGACCAGCCACCACCGAGGATGTAGAGCTTGTTGTCGATGGCCTGGGCGGCGTCGGCCAAGAGCATGGTGACTCGCACGAGGCCAGGCTACGGAGGCCCGTGGCCGGTCAGACGGCGGCAGGGGCCATCGCTGGCCCCTGCGCGTTCGTCCTGGTCGGGCTGCCGGGATTTGAACCCGGGACCTTCGGTCCCCCCAGGTGTTGCCGTTGGCTGTAGGAGGGCGCAGCGTCCCGTCACCGCAGGCGCCTGAGGCAGCCGCCTCACGATCTCCTCCCTGGTGGTCGAGTCGGGCCGGGGGGAGGGGGGCTCAGGCCTGCGTGAACCGTTGGATGCGGTCGTTCAAGCTGTCGACGACGTAGATGTTGCCGTTGGGACCGGCTGCGACCCCTGTGGGGCGCCGGAACTGGCTGTTGCCACCACCCGTGGTGCCCCATTGGGTGAGGTATGCCCCGGACGGGGAGAACTCCTGAACTCGGTTGATGCCCCGCCCGAGCGCGTACTGGGTGGGGTCCGTGTCGGTGACGTAGACGTTTCCTGACGTGGGATCGACGGCGATGCCCCCGAGATCGGTGAACTGGCCGTCGCCGCTTCCTCGCCCTCCCCATTGGGTGAGGTACGTGCCCGTGGAAGAGAACTTCTGAACTCGCTCCGGGTAAGAGTCTTCGGTGACGTACACGCTTCCTGATATTGGATCGACGGCGATTCCCCCGAAATCGGTGAACTGGCCGTCGCCGTCGCCGTAGCTTCCCCACTGGGTGAGGTAGGTGCCCGTGGAAGAGAACTTCTGAACCCGGTAGTTGTCTACGTCGATGACGTAGACGTTGCCGGTCGGGTCGACGGCGATGGCGCCCACGCCATGGAACTCCCCGTTGCCGGTGCCGGTGGCGCCCCATTGGGTGAGGAGCGCCCCGGCCGGCGAGTACTTGCGGATCTCGTTACCAGCGACGGCGTACACGTCTCCGGTGGTGGGGTCGAAGGCCGCGACGCCTTCCCCGGTTCGGGCCCATTGGCTGACGAAGGTCCCGGTGGGCGTGAACTTCTGAGACCGGGTGTGGGACAGGTCGCTGACGTAGACATCACCAGAGGACGGATCGACGACTACGCCCGAAGGGCGAAGCATCTCGCCGTCTCCGCCGGGGGTCCCCGACCACACGATCCCCCCGTCCACTCTCTGGATGCGGCTCGAGCCGCTAATGAAGAACCTGGTGTCGGCGACGTAGATGCCGGACGGACCTGCTGCGAGCGCGCCAGGCGAGATGAACTGGCCGGGGTCATAACCCGGTCCGCCGATGACGGCGAGGAGGTCGCCGGAGGCGGAGAACACCCGTATGTCCATTTGGCCGAAGAGAGAGACATGGACCGCTCCGCCCACGACGGCGATCCCACCGGGGGTCCCGTCGCCCAGGTAAGCGGGGAAGATGTCCCACTGGGCCAAGAAGTCGCCGGCCGAGTTGTAGGCCACGACGAAGTGCTGCCGTGCCCCAGACACATCATCCTCGACATACGACGTGACGTAGACGTTGCCTGAAGCGGCGTCAACTGCGATCTTGTCCCCGCCCGAGTTCCATCCGGAGACGAAGGTGCCGGAAGACGTGAACCTTTGGATGCGGCCGCCGCCGGTGGCGTACACGTTGTTGTTGGTGGGGTTGATGGCGATGCCGGCGATCCCGTTGAACTGGCCGTTGCCGGTGCCGGTGGTGCCCCATTGGGTGAGGAAGGTCCCGGTGGGGGAGAACTTCTGGATGCGGTTGTCGTTGTCCGACGCGTAGACGTTGCCGGCGCTGTCGACTGCGAGCGCGCTGAGATAGGCGAACTGGCCGTGGCCGTGGCCGTAACGGCCCCATTGGGTGAGGAAGATCCCGGTGGCCGAGAACTTCTGGATGCGGTTGAAGCCGTCGTTGATGTAGATCTCACCGGAGGTCGGGTCCTGGGCCATCGCCTGGGGGCCATCGAAGTCGCCGGGTCCGTGACCGCCCCACGCACCGGCGAACACGGGGGGTTGGGTGCCTGGCCAGGTGAGGGCGGCGTCGGCGTTGGTGGTGTGGGCGGCGGTGACCGTGAGGGGGGTGGCCCCGGCGAAGTCGGGGCTGTTCTCGAAGTACTCGACGGCGCGACCCGACTTCGGGTCGATGATCGCCGCCCGGTACACACCCGGCGACAACCCGGCGATAGTGTAGCCGCCGTCTTCGTCGGTGATCGCGCCGCCGGCCACGCCCGACGGGCCGATGGCCAGAATCCAGGCGTCGCCCATCGGGCCGCCCGACGCGTCGGTGACCGCCCCGGCCAGGGTGCCGGTGTTGGCGTCGAGCGCCGCGCCGGTCACCGCCGGGGCGGTGACCGACGTCGCCGTCGCCAACCCGGTGTTGGGCTGGTTGTCGTGCCACTCCATGTTGTGCAGACCCGTCGAGTCCACGAACGCCAACTTGTAGTCACCCGCCGCCACATCCAAGCTGTACTGGCCTGAGACGTTGGTGACCGCCCCGCCGGCGTTGCGGAAGTCCGACGCCCGCAACGCCACCACGAACACCCCCGCCAGCGTCGCGTTCGTGCCCGCTTCGCGGACCGTGCCCGACAGCGTCGCCGGCCCCGGTGTCGTCGACTGGGCCGGCAACGCCACGTTCGCCGCGGTGGAGGCGCCGGCGGTGACCGCCAACGACGTCGCCCCCAGGAAATCCACCGAGTTCGGGAAGTACCGCGACGCGTGCGCCCCGGTCGGGTCCACGAACACCGGCCGATACGACCCCACCGCGAGCCCCCCGAGGCTGTACTGGCCCGACCCGTTCGCCACCGCGCCCCGCTGCGTCGCCCCCGTAGTGGCGTTGATGCCGATCACCCACGCCTGGGGGATGGGCGTGCCCGAGCCCGCCTCGGTCACCGTCCCCGCCACCGAACCACGGGTCGGGGCCATCTGCGGGTCCGCGTCGACCATCTGATGATCGACCACCGTCACCGTCGTCGGCGCCCCGAAGAACCCCGCCACATGCCCACCGGTCGGGTCGATCCCGTACACGAAGTAGCTGCCCGCCGGCACCTCCACCTGATAGTTCCCGGTGGCGTCCGTGACCGCGCCCGCCGCCACCGAGTAGTCCGACGTCCGCAACACCGCCACCCACGCCCCGGCCACCGCAGACCCCGACCCCGATGACGTGACCGTGCCCGACACCCCCGTCGGCCCCCACGCCACCCCGAACGCGGTGGAGCCCGACGCCGGGACCGTCTCGTCCGAGTCCACGTCCACCGAGTAGTAGCGGCCGCCCAAGTCGATCCAGGTCTCGTCGACCGGGTAGCTGCAGTCAACGGTGCGCACGGCTCCCACCGCCAGGTCGAACGGGCCAGTCTCACAATCGTCGGTGGACTCCCACGACGTGACGAGCACGTTGTGCAACACCACGGTGCCGGTGTTGGTCACCTCGACATGGAGATGCGCGGTGTCGCCCGGCGCGTACGAACCCCGGTCAGCGGTCACCGTCACCGTCATCGCCCCCGGCGTCGGCGCCGACCCGAGATCGACCGCCGACAAGGCGTCGCCCATCTCCCCGGGGCCGTCCCCCCGGTTCGTGGTGTCGCCCTGGCCCAACTTGCCCGACGTGCCCGCCCCCCAACACCTCACCGACCCGTCATCCAACCGGGCGCACCCATGATCAGACCCCAACCCCACCACCGCCACCGTCCGCCCCGCACCGAGGTTCACGGCGGGGAGGCTGTTGCCCATCTCCCCCGCCCCGTCACCCCGATTGTTCACATCGCCCAACCCCAACTGGCCCGCCGCGTTCGCCCCCCAACACTTCACCGACCCGTCATCCAACCGCACACACGTCCCCGCGAACCCCGCCGACACCGCCAACGCCGTCCGCCCCGCCCCCAGGCTCACCGTCGGGAGGCTCGTGCCCATCTCCCCCGACACATCACCCCGATCGTTCGTGTCGCCCAACCCCAACTCGCCCGCCGCGTTCTCCCCCCAACACTTCACCCCCGCGGTGTCCAACACCACACACGTGTGATCACCACCCGCCGACACCGCAGTCGCCGTCCGCCCCCCCAACACCACCGCCGGAAGGCTGTCACCCATCTCCCCCGGCCCGTCCCCACGATTGTTCGTGTCCGCCAACCCCAACTGCCCCGCGTTGTTCCGCCCCCAACACTTCACCGTCGCGTTGTCCAACACCACACACGAATGACTCACCCCCACATCCACCGCCACCGCCGACCGCCCCGCACCCAAACCCACCGCCGGCAACGCATCGCCCATCTCCCCCGGCCCGTCACCACGATCCGCGGTGTCACCCAACCCCAGGCGCCCGTACCCGTTCGCCCCCCAACACTTCACCGACCCGTTGTCCAACAACGCACACGAATGATACGAACCCACCGAAATCGCCGTCGCCGACCGCCCCGACCCCAAACCCACCGCCGGGAGGCTGTCGCCCATCTCCCCCGGACCGTCACCCCGATTGGCGGTGTCACCCAACCCCAGGCGCCCGAAACCACCCAACCCCCAACACTTCACCGACCCGTCATCCAACAGGGCGCACGTGTGGTTCCCGCCCGCCGCCACCGCCGTCGCCGACCGCCCCGACCCCAAATCCACCGCCGGCAGGCTGTTGCCCAACTCCCCCGGCCCGTCACCCCGATCGTTGGTGTCACCCAACCCCAACTGGCCGTACTGATTCTCCCCCCAACACTTCACCAACCCACCCACCAACACCGCACACGAATGACTCGACCCCGCACTCACCGACAACACCACCAACCCAGACCCCACCACCCCCGGGGCCGGCCCACCCACCCCAGGCGACGCCCCCACCGTCACCACCGGCGAGAACACCACCACCAACAAACCCCACACCGCCAACCCCGCCACCAACCGCCCGCCACGACCAAACAACCACCCCATCACCCACCGCCCCCCCAAAGCCCGACCCGCTGACGGGCTCCCTAACACCACCCGGAACCCTAACCCCACCATTACGTGCGTGGTTCACCGGGCCGGCTCGGGCGCCTGCTCCGTCACCGGACGAGGCGCTGGTCGACGGCCTCGAGGCACCTACCGCCGATCCCGTGCGGCCTCACCGCGGCCTGAGCGGTCCGGTGAGGTGATCGAGGTGCCGAGGTCAGAGGCCGTTTCTGGCCTCTGACCTCCGGATTCTCTGGTCGGGCTGCCGGGATTTGAACCCGGGACCTTCGGTCCCCCAGACCGACGCGCTAACCAAGCTGCGCCACAGCCCGTCTGGTGAGGGACCGACTCTATCGGGAGTCAGCGGGGAGACTCGACTGCGATCCCCAGATCCCTCGCCGCCTCGGCCATGCGGTGGTCGTAGGTCACCAGCGCGTCGAGCTCATCGCTGAGCGTGAGCGCAGACGCGAGGTGGATGGCATCCAGCGTGCGCAGACCGACATCCCCGAGTGTCGCAGACTGGGCGAGCAGGTCCTCGTCCAGGTCGATCAAGTCCAGCTCGTCGAGCACGGTCTGAGCGAGCGCCGGTGCACTTGGATCACCCCGCCGCGCCGCCCGCGGCACCTCAGCCCTGACCAGAACCGAGGCGACGTGGGTCCCCCCGCGTCTGACGAGCGCCTCCATCGCAGGCGATTCGGTCTCCTCCTGGACGAGCTTCACCAGCGCTGAAGAGTAGAGGTAGAGCGTGCGCTCAGCGCTCATCTCGCCGCAGCTCCTCCAGCACCTCGCTCAGCGTCGGCTCACCGGGTCGGGCGGGAAGCGGTGCGCCGATCCCGCCCAGATTGCCGCCACCGACCTTCAAACGGCCCTGAGCGATCAGGCGCTCGCGGTTCGAGCCCGTGGGCAGCGGGCCCAGCATCGCCACCCGCCTCCCCCGGTCCGTGATCTCGATCCGCTCACCGTTCTCGGCGAGCCGCACGTAGTCGCTGGCCCGCTGGCGCAGCTCCCGGATGCCGATCCGCTTCATGTGTCACTTGTAGCACTTCATCAGCGGGACGCCAGCGGCGAAGTCGCTCAGAGGTGCTGGGCGAGCCAGCCGACGCCTTGGACGAGGCGCCACCCGAGGTAGATCGCGAAAACGATCAGCAGCAGCCAGAAGTGCCACGGCATGTGGGGCTTGCTGTCACGCTCGTCGCCGTCGTCGTAGAGCGTCCGCCCGCACTTCGGGCAGGTGCCGCCGACGGCGAGCGACGTCGGCGTGTAGTACTTGTCGCACTCCTCGCAGAACGGCACGGTTCGAGCCTCTCAGACCGGGGGGACGCCATGGCGTCGGTCGCTGAAGTGCCGGTCCTTGGTGCGGGCACGCTCCAGGCGGCGGATGATCTCGGTGCGCAGGTCGCCGAAGTCCACGATGGCGTCGATGACCAGTTCGGACGCGAGGCGCAGCAGGTCGACGTCCTCTTCGTAGATGGCCCGCTCACGGGCGATGAAGGCCTCGCGCTCGTCGGGGTCTTCGATCTCGGCGATCTTGTTGGCGAACACCGCGTTGACGGCCGCCTCCGGCCCCATCACCGCGATCTTGGCCGTGGGCAGCGCGATGGTGGCCTCGGGTTCGAAGGCGGGGCCCGACATGGCATACAGGCCGGCGCCGTAGGACTTGCGCACGATGACCGACACCTTCGGGACCGTGGCCTCGGAGACGGCGGTGACCATCTTGGCGCCGTGGCGGATGATGCCTTGGCGCTCCACGTCGCTGCCCACCATGAAGCCGGGCACGTCGGACAGGAACACCAGCGGGATGTTGAAGGCGTCGCAGCACCACACGAAGCGGGCAGCCTTGTCGGCCGAGTCGACGAAGAGCACCCCGCCCTTCTGCTGGGGGTTGTTGGCCACGATGCCCACGGGGCGCCCGTCGAGCAGCCCGAGCCCGCAGATCAACTCCGGGGCAAAGAGGGGCTTGAGCTCGAAGAAGCTCTCGGCGTCGACGAGACCGTCGATGACATCATGCATGTCGTAGGCCTGGCGCTCCTCGTCGGGCACCACGGCGGCGGTGAGGGCCCGGGCGGGCGGTGCCGCGAGGTACTCGGGCGGCTGCTCCCGCCACCGGTCGGGGAAGTAGGTGAACCACGCTTTGGCCTGCTCGATGGCGTCGGCGTCGTCGGTGGCGAGGTTGTCCCCGCAGCCCGACACCGTGGCGTGCATGCGGGCGCCGCCCATCTCGTCGAGGGTGGTGTGCTCGCCGATGACCATCTCGGCCATGCGAGGCGAGCCGAGGTACATCGAGGCGTTTCCCTCGACCATGACGATGATGTCGCAGAACGACGGGATGTACGCCCCGCCGGCGGCGGACGGGCCGAACAGGCAGCAGATCTGGGGCACACGGCCGCTCAGCTTCACCTGGTTGTAGAAGATGCGCCCGGCGCCACGGCGCCCGGGGAACAGCTCGACCTGGTCGGTGATGCGGGCGCCGGCCGAGTCGATGAGCCAGAAGATGGGCAGCTCGTACTGGAGGGCCAGGTCGGTGGCCCGCACCATCTTCTCGACCGTGCGCGCCCCCCACGAGCCTGCCTTCACGGTGGGGTCATTGGCCACCACCACGACGTTGCGCCCGTCGATCTGGCCGGTGCCGGTGACCACGCCGTCGGCTGGGAGGTCCGTCGCCATGGTGTTGGCGAGCAGGGCGTCCTCCACGAAGGAGCCTTCGTCGAGGAGCAGGGCGAGTCGGTCGCGCACGAACAGCTTGTTCTGGCGGACGAGCTTGTCGCCCACCTTGGCCACGTTCCCGGCCAGCGCCCGCTCGGTCGCCGACGTGACCGCGGCGCGGTGGTCCTCGATGCTGGGCTCGGCCTCGCTCACGGGGAAATGGTGACCGCTGCGCGGCCCCGGCCGCTACTCCCGACGGATGGCGAGGATGGCGACGTCGTCGGTGAGGGGACCGCTCGAGAAGTCCCGAGCCGCTTCCAGCAGGGACTTGCAGAGCACGTCGGGGGCGACGCCCGGGTCACGACGAAGGGTGTTGGCGATGCGGTCCTCACCGAAGAGGGTGTCGCCGTCGCGGGCCTCGGCCAGGCCGTCGGTGTAGAGCAGGCAGAGGTCGCCGGGGTCGAGGGGGATCTCCCGACTGTGGAACGTGCCGGTGGGATCGAGCATGAGCAGCGGGCCGGTGGAGCGCAGGGGCCGCACCTCGCGGTCGTGCCAGAGCCACGCCGCCGGGTGCCCGGCCGAGGCGAAGCGCAGGGTTCCCGCCTCGGTGTCGAACACGATCACGCACAGCGAGATGAACTCCTCGGGGCGCTCCATCGCCGACATCTGGGCGTTCAGCTCCTCGAGGGCCTGGGCCGGGTCGCGGAACTGGCGCAGGAACACCCGCAGCAGGTACTTCGCCTGGAAGGCGGTGATCGACGGCTCGATGCCGTGGCCGGTGACGTCGCCGATCACGGCGGCGATGCGCGAGGCGCCCACCGGGAACACGTCGTAGAAGTCCCCCGCCATCAGGCCGGTGCCCGCCTGGTAGACGCGCCCGAGCTCGAAGCCGGTGACGTCGGGCAGGTCGTCGGGCGCGAGGCGGGCCGCCCATCGGCGGGGTGCCAGCTCCTCCTGGCTCAGGACCTCCTGGGCGCGGCGCTCGAGCTCGCTGCGGCTCTGGACGAGGCGGGCGTCACGCACGAAGTTGCGGCCGAAGGCGAACGTGAAGACCACCGTGACGAGCACGGCGCTGAACAGCACCACCGGGAGGACCCGCTGTGGAGGGCGTGCAGCAGTGGACGCGCAGGCCACCGTCAGCAGCAGGTAGAGGACCGTGGTGTGGAGGTCCTTGCGGTAGTCGCCGAGGGCGATGGTGGTGGCGTCGGCGTCGGCTCCGCTGGCCGCCGCTCGCCGCCACACCTTGTGGCGATGGCGCGCCGAACGTCCCCAGACGAGGGCGGCCAGCAGACAGCCCGAGGCGGCGACCGCCAACAACGAGGTGGTCATGGAGGATCCGAGCGTAGCGCTGGGCTCTCGACGGGGAATGAAGAAGCGGTTACAGCTCGGCGTCACTCCGAACGCTTGCGCACCCGCAGCTTGATGGGCGTGGCTCCGAGGTCGAACGCCTCTCGGAGGCTGCGCTCGAGGTAGCGCAGGTACGTCGGGGGCAGGGCCTTGTTGGCGAACAGGGTGAAGGTGGGGGGGTCCACCGCACCTTGGGTCGCGTACAGCACCCGGCCCCCGTGTGGTGCCGGCTGGGCGGCCTGGGCCGAGCGGATGGCCTTGTTGACCTGTCGCGTGGGGATGCGCCGGTGGTAGTCCTCGATGGCCTCGGAGAGCGCCGGCAGCAGCTTGTGCACGCCCTTGCCGCTGAGGGCGCTGATCTTGAGGATGGTGGCCTCGCCGAGGAAGTGCAGGCGACGCTCGATCTGACCGGCGACCTGGGCCCGCTGCTCGGCGTCGAGCAACTCCCACTTGTTGATGAGCACCACCACCGGGCACCCGGCGGCGTCCACGCGCTCGGCCAAGCGCTGGTCCTGGTGGGTCACGCCCACGGTGGCGTCGATGACGAGCAGGGCCACGTCGGCCGAGTCGACCGACTGGAGCGCGCGGACCATCGAGTAGTACTCGGTGCCCTCGTCGATGCGGCCCTTGCGGCGCATGCCGGCGGTGTCGATGAAGCGCACCGGCCCGTCGCCCGTGTCGACGATGGTGTCGATCGAGTCGCGGGTGGTGCCGGGCATGTCATGCACCACCGCCCGTTCCTCGCCGATGAGGTGGTTGAACAGGGTCGACTTGCCCACGTTCGGGCGGCCGACGATGGCCACGCCGAACACGCGGGGGCCCTCCTCCTCGGTGGCCGGGGCCTCGTCCTCCGCCTCCTCCGGCGGGAAGGTCGCGACCAGGGCGTCGAGCAGGTCGCCGGTGCCTCGGCCGTGGAGGGCGCTGACCGGGTAAGGGTCGCCGACGCCGAGACGTACGAACTCCCAGATGTTGGACTCACGGCCGGTGTCGTCGATCTTGTTGACCGCCAACAGCACCGGCACGGTCGATCGCCGCAGCAACTCCGCGACCCGAGCATCCTCCTCGACGATGCCGATGGCGCCGTCGACGACGAACATGATGGCGTCGGCGTCGGCGATGGCCCGCTCGCTCTGGCGGCTCACCTTCGCGTCGAGGTCGCTGCCGCCGGGCAGCCAACCGCCGGTGTCGATGAGCACGAACTCGCGACCCAGCCAGTCGGCGACGACCTCCTTGCGGTCGCGGGTGACCCCGGGCCTCTCCTCGACGATGGCTTCGCGGCGGCCCACGATCCGGTTCAGGAGGGTGGACTTGCCCACGTTGGGGCGGCCGACCACGGCGACCATGGGGAGTGACACGTCAGTGCTCCAGGGCCGCGCGCAGGGCGAGGCCGTCGGTGGGGAGGATCTCGACCGGCCGGGGCAGGTCGTCGGGGGTGGTGCCGTCGAGGAAGCGGCCCTGGGACAGGCACACCTCGGGAAGCAGGTAACGATGGCCGGCCGGCTCGTCGGCGAGCACCCGGCCCACGTCGGCGCCCACCATCAGGCCGGTGACGCCGATGTTGCCGCCGAAGTACTCGTTGGCCACCGGCAGGACCCGCACGTCGTCGCGATCGAGCTCGGCGACGAGCGGTTCGAGCACCGCAGCACCGAAGGGCCCGGTCAGCACGCCCACGGGGGCGTCGCGTCGGGGGCCGATGGTGAGGCCGGTGGCCCCTGAGGCCCCGGTGCGCACGGCCCGATAGCCCTCGGCCGGCGCCCCGTCGACGGCGGCGAAGAAGCCTGACTGGGGGCCGGTGGGCTCGTCGACCAGGCCACGGAACTCGAGCTCGAAGGTGCGGGCCATGCCCACGCCGTCCTCGTGCATGGGGAAGCCCTCGTAGGCCTCGGCGTCGGGGAAGGGCCGCCCTGCCATGAGGTAGTACTCGTCGGCGGCGAAGGCCAGGCGCCGGCCGAGCACCCGGAGGAAGACGTCCTGCCAGTCGTGCACGGTGTCGACGACGGCGCGGGCCTCGTCCGCCGTGTGGGGGCGCATGCGGCCCTCGGGGGCGAAACGGCTGATGCCGAGGGGCACGACGCACAGCGACGCCAGCTCGGGGTAGCGGTCGAGCACACCGGCGAGGGTGTCGTCGAGCACGGCCCCGTCGTTCACCCCGGGCAGCACGACGACCTGGCCGTGGACGGTGATGTCGTGGTCGAGCAGGGCCCGCAGCCACCGCAGGCTGGTGGCGCCGCGACGGTTGCGCAGCAGGTCGGCCCGCACCTCGGGGTCGGTGGCGTGGATGCTGACGTGCAGCGGCGAGAGCCCTTCGGTGACCACGCGCTCGAGGTCGGCCTCGGTGAAGCGGGTGAGGGTGGTGAAGTTCCCGTAGAGGAACGACAGCCGGTAGTCGTCGTCCTTCAGGTACAGGCTGTCGCGCAGACCCGGCGGCAGCTGGTAGATGAAGCAGAACTCGCAGTGGTTGTCGCAGGTGCGCACCTGGTCGAAAAGGGCGGAGGCCACCTCGGCGCCGAGGGGCATGCCCTCGGCCTTGGCCACCTCGAGCTCGAGGGCCAGCCCGCCCCGCACCACGTCGAGGTGCACCTCGGCCTCGTCGGCCAGCAGGCGGTACTGGATCACGTCGCGCGGGGCCTCGCCGTTGAGGGCCACGATCTCGTCGCCGGGCAGCAGTCCCGCGGCCTCGGCCGGCGATCCGGGAGCGACGGCCTGCACCCGAGCTCCCGACATGGGATCCAGCCTACGGGTGGAACGCTTCGAGGGGATGGTCGGACCCGTAGCCTGGGAGCCATGGCGGTCGACCGTGTCCTGCTCTGCGCCCCCCGGGGGTTCTGCGCCGGCGTCGAGATGGCCATCAAGGCCCTCGCCTGGATGGTGCGGGCCTTCGAACCGCCCGTGTACTGCTACCACGAGATCGTCCACAACCAGAAGGTGGTCAGCCGCTTCGAGGACATGGGCGTGGTCTTCGTCGACGACATCGCCGAGGTGCCGCCCGGGTCGCCCCTCATGTTGAGCGCTCACGGCTCCGCGCCCGAGGTCGTCCAGGCCGCACGCGACAACGGCGGCTATGTGGTCGACGCCGTGTGCCCCCTCGTCACCAAGGTCCACCACGAGGTCAAGGTCCGCGCCGGCAAGGGCTACCAGATCGTCTATGTCGGCCACGAAGGCCACGAAGAGGCCGTGGGCACCATGGCAGTCGCCCCCGACGCCATCCACCTGGTCGAGACCGAGGCCGAGGTCGAGGCGCTGCCGGATTTCGAGCAGCCCGTGGCCCTGCTGGCCCAGACCACCCTCAGCCATCGGGACTGGGAGGGCGTCATGGAGGCCACCCGCACCCGCTTCCCCGAGACGTGGATGCCCGGCCGCAGCGACCTCTGCTTCGCCACCACCAACCGCCAGTCCGCACTCGGGCAGATCGCCGACCGCTGCGACGCCACCATCGTCATCGGCTCGGCCAACTCGTCGAACACGCGGGCGCTCGAGAAGCTGGCACGGGACGCCGGTTGCCCCCGGGTCGAGCGGGTCAACGGCGTCGACGAGCTCCCCGACGACCTCGCCGGCGTGGTGGGCGTCACCGCCGGCGCCTCGGCCCCCGAAGAGCTGGTCGAGGCCATCATCGAGCACCTCGCCCCCACCGAGGGCGTCGAGGAGGTGCGCTACACCGACGAGGACGAGTACTTCCCTCCCCCGCGCAGCCTGCGGGACCTGATCGACGCCATCGACCTCTTCGCCACGTTCAGCCTCGGTGGTCCCATGCAGGACCGTCCCGGGGTGAACGACCGCCAGACGAAGGCCAGCGACGTGCTGGCGGCGCTCCCCGCTTCGGGCTGAACGCCGCCGACCGGCCATCCTGGGGCCATGCTCCCGGTCACCGCCACCACCGTCCGGCTGTTCCTGCACGTCCTCGCGGCCACGGTGTGGGTCGGCGGTCAGCTCACCCTCGCCGGCCTCGTCCCGAGCCTGCGGGCCCTCGGCGGCGACGCCCCCAAGGTGGTCGCCCGCCGCTTCAACCGCATCGCCTGGCCGGCGTTCGCGATCCTGGTGCTCACCGGCGTCTGGAACCTGGTGGCGGTCGACGTCGGCGACACCAGCATCGAGTATCAGATCACCCTGTTCATCAAGCTGATCGTGGTGGCCGCGTCGGGCATCAGCGCCGCCGCCCACATCGGGGCCCGCACGAAGGGCGCCCTGGCCTTCTGGGGCGCCCTCAGCGGCCTGACCGCCCTCACCGCCCTCTTCCTCGGCATCCTCCTCTCCGCCGGGTAGCCCGGCTCGCCCCCGCAGGCGATGGGGGTGGAACAATGGGGCCATGACCTCGACCTTCACCCGCATGGACGAGTCGACCGCCGAGCAGTGGGGCGTGATCGGCGCGGAGACGGCCAAGAACCAGAGCCGCGTGGCCGAGCGAGTGCTCGACCTGCTCCGCTCGATGGACGACATCACCGACGGGTTCTCCACCGACCAGCTCACCCACTGCCTCCAGACCGCCACCCTGGCCGAGCGGGCCGGCGCCGACCAGGAGGTGATCGTCGCCGCGCTGTGCCACGACATCGGCAAGGCCATCAGCGTCCCCAACCACCCCGAGATCGCCGCCGCCATCCTCAAGCCCTACGTGCGCCCCGAGGTGTACGACATGATCCGGGTCCACCAGGACTTCCAGGGTCGGCACTACTACCACCACTTCGGCGGCGACCCCGACGCCCGCGAGAAGCACCGCGACGAGCTCAGCCCCGAGACCTTCGAGCTTGCAGGGCGCTTCGCCGACGAGTGGGACCAGGTCGCCTTCGACCCCGACTACGACACCCTCCCCCTCGAGCACTTCGAGCCCATGGTCCGCGAGGTCTTCGCCCAGGCCAAGCTGTTCTAGCGTCGTCTCGAGTCTCCGGCACCGACGACGGGTCTTCCGGGCGCGAAATGGGCCCGTCGGACAGAACATGCCGTGAGCTGCCGGTCAGGGCAGCTCCAGGCGGATGCCGGCCCGCTCGGCGTCGGTCGAGTCCGTCAGCGCGTTCGTGGCGACGAGTTGTCCATCGACACGGCGACGGCGCCGATGATGTCCGCCACCGCATCACGCCGCCCCGGAGCACCGAGCTGTTCGCACAGCTCGAGCGCGCGGGGCCGCAACGACTCGAGCCATCCCTCGGGCCGACGTTGCGCCGTGCGAACGACCCAGTCCTCCAGGTCATCGAGCGAGAGCGTCCGCGCCGGACGTCCGGCGCGGCCGCGTGAGACAGCAAGGTTGTCGACCAAGGTGCGGGCATCCGACGTGAGATGAAGACCGCCGGGCCAGCTGTTGTCGTCATCGAGCGGTCCGGGGCCAGGACGAGGGGAGACGACGAGGCCCGGAAGGTTCACGTCCTCTGTTCGCTCGTTGGAGACGACCGTCAATACGCCGCCTGCGGGCATGCCGCCCTCCGCCGCTGAGCGGTCGGCGATGACGGCATCGGGTACGAAGCGCGCAACGACCGACCAGCGATTGCGAGCGATCAGTTCGGCCGGGTCGGAGTGGATGTCGGCAGAGTAAAGGCCGGGCGCAAGTCGCCGGATACGGCCATCCTTCGTTGCGCGGGACAGCGTGGCCCCGCTGGCGACGTCGCCGAAGAACACCGATCCTGGGGTGGTCGGCCACGGAGTTGCGGGTTGCCTGGCCATCGGATTCCGGAAGAAAGACCTCCGAGAGCGACCTTAGTGGAAGAAAACCCGCTGAGAGCGACAGGACAAGGAAGGATTCCCGCTGAGAGCCCCACGTCACCGAGTGGTTCACCCTCCCGACCGCCCGCTCGCCTCGACGTCGTGCCGGAGGCCTCTCGGATCACCTCGCTCAGCGGCACGGGTCAGGTATTACTCCATCGCACCGACGTCGCATTCACCCATGGTCCGGCCCGACTGCCTTACCTCACCGCTCTCCAGGCGCCGCCGTCAGGCCACGAAGGCGAACCAGAGGCTGGCGCCGGTGAACACGCCGGCGACGCCCAGTGAGCCCCACACGAGGGGACGACTCACGCGGCCGTCCTCCTCCGCCGGCAGGCGCTTGCGGACCCGTTCGAGGGTGCGCTCGGCCCAGGGCACGTCCTGGGCGAGCAGGCCCAGACCGAGGGCGACGGTGAGCCAGCCCGGGCCGGGCAGGGCGAGCATGGCGAGCCCGGCGAGCAGCAGGATCGATCCACCGGTCAGGCGGGCCAGGCGGATGGCGATGTGCGCCCGGGCCCGCTCCGCGGTCTCCTCGCGCTCGCCGGTCTCGTACTCAGCCTCGAGGGCCGCCTCGCGCCAGCGCTCGCGCACGGCGTGCTCCGGTGGCCGGTCCTCGCGGTCCCCCATGCCCCGAGAGCCTAGGGGTGCCGGTTCGGTTTGCCGACCCGCTCCTGGGAGCGGTCGAACAGCTCCTGGATCTCCTGGCGCACCTGCTCGGTGACGTCCCGCACTGCCTTGCGGGAGACCCGACCGTTGACCATCGGTGGTGGGTGGATGGGCGTGCCGATGTCGATGGCCAGCTTCACGGGGCGCAGGCCCTTGGCGCCTTTGGGCATGGCATCCTCCGAGCCCCCGATGCCGACCGGGACGATGGGGATGCCCGCCTTGCAGGCGACGTAGGCAGGACCGTCGTGCATGTCCTCGGGCAACAGCACCGGGCCGGTGCGCCGGGTGCCCTCGGGGAACATCACGATGGGCTCGGTGCCGCCGGCGATCTCGAGCGAGAGCCGCATGGCCTCCCGGTCGGCCACGTCGCGGCGCACCGGGATGCCGCCCATGGCCGAGAAGAACCAGGCCGACCACCGGTACTTCCACATGGTGTCCTTGCCCATGTAGCGCATGCGCCGCCGGGTGCAGGTGCAGACCACGACGGTGTCGATGTTCGAACGATGGATGGGGGCGAGGATGAACGAGCCCGACTCGGGGATGTTCTCGCGGCCGTAGACCTTCAGGCGCCAGAACAGGTGGGAGAACCCGGCGAGCACGGCGCGGACGAAGCCGTACAGCGCCAACGCCGCCTTCGTGGGTGGGGCACTGTGGCGGTGGGCGCCGTGCTTCCCGCTCACGAGGCGTCGTCCCCGCTCCCGGTGGCCTCCTCGAGCAGTCGGAGGATGTCGTCGACGATCTCGTCGACCGACCGGTCACTGGTGTCGACCAGCACGGAGCCTTCGGCCTCCTGGAGGGGGCTGTCCTCCCGCCCCTGGTCGAGGGCGTCGCGCCGGGCGATGTCGCGGGCCACCGTCTCGTAGTCGAGATCGGCGACCTCCTTCGAGCGACGGTCAGCGCGCACTTCAGGGGAGGCCGTGAGGTACACCTTCAGATCGGCGTTCGGGAACACGACGGTGCCGATGTCGCGCCCTTCGATGACGCCGCCACCGTGGCGCTTGGCCCACTCGCGTTGACGGCTGCGGAGCTCGGCGCGGACCGCAGGATTGGCGGCCACCGTACTGACGGCCCGCGTGACCTCGGGGCCGCGGATCTCGATGCTGGCATCGACCCCGTCGACCGTGAGCGAGCGGTCGCCGACCTCGAGCTCGAGGTGCTCCATCAGGTGGGCGACGGGCTCGGCGTCGGCGGGATCCATCCCGCGGCGGAGCGCGGCGAAGGCGACGCCGCGGTACATCGCACCGGTGTCGAGGTACTGGAGGCCGAGACGCTCGGCCAGCGCCCGCCCCACCGTGGACTTGCCCGAACCGGCGGGCCCGTCGATCGCGATCACCTGCACGTCGTTGCTCCTTCTCCGCCGGCCCGTGTGGGCGCGATCCCTGCGGTCATGATCTTGTCAGCGATTCGAGATCGCGCTCGAACCCTGGGTAGCTGGTGGCCACGACCTCCCAGCCGTCGATGGCCGTGGTGCCGTCGGCGGCGAGGGCGGCGACCGCCCCGGCCATTGCGATGCGGTGGTCCCCGTGGGCGTCCACCGCTCCGGCGTGCAGCGGCCCGCCCCCGACGACCGCGAGGGAGTCGGACAGCGGCTCCACGCGCGCACCCAGCGCCCCCAGCTCGGAGGCGACGGTCGAGATGCGGTCGGACTCCTTCACCCGGAGCTCGCCGGCACCCAGGAAGCGGGTCGGGCCCTCGGCGTAGGCGGCGGCCACGGCCAGCACCGGCACCTCGTCGACGAGGCCGGGGATCTCGTCCGGGGTCACGTCGGTGCCCCGGAGCGGGGCGTGGCGGGCCCGCACGTCACCGGTGGCGCGGTCGATCTCGAGGTCGGCTCCCATGCGCTCGAGCACCGCGAGGAAGCCGTTGCGGGCCGGGCCCAGGTAGATCCCCTCGACGGTGACGTCGCTGCCCGGGACGATGCTGGCCGCGACCAACCAGAAGGCCGCCTGCGAAGGGTCGCCGGGGACATCGACATCGGTGGCGGTGAGGCGGCCGGGACGCACCCGGACCGTACGAGCGGTGCCGTCCACGGCGAGGTCGGCCCCGAAGTCGGCCAGCATCTCCTCGGTGTGGGCCCGCGTGGGCAGCCCCTCGCGGACCACGGTCTCGCCCTCGGCCGCCAGGCCCGCGAGCAGCACGGCGCCCTTCACCTGTGCGCTGGCCATGGGCAACTCGTAGTCGATGCCGCGGAGCCTGCCGCCGCTGACCGAGAGTGGCGCCCGGCAGGAGTCGCCCTCGCCGGCCACGGTCGCCCCCATCTGACGCAGGGGCACCGCCACACGGTCCATGGGCCGGCGCCGGATGGAGGCGTCGCCGTCGAAGCGGGTGGTGCCGTCGAGGCCGGCACAGACCCCCATCAGCAGGCGCAGGCCCGTGCCCGAGTTGCCGACGCCGACCACGCCCCCGGGCGGGCGCAGCGCTCCGCCCGTCACCGCCACGGCCCCGTCGTCCGCCACGACGACCTCGGCCCCGAGGGCGGCGACCGCGGCGCGCGTGTGGGCCACGTCCTCGCCGGCGGAGAGCCCGCGGATGGTCGAGGTGCCGTCGGCCAGCGCGGCCAGCAGCAGCGCCCGGTGGGAGATGGACTTGTCGCCCGGCACCCGGACCCGCCCTCGCAGCGGAACCGGGCCGGTCACGGTCAGGCGGCTCACGGCTGCTCCAGCGGGCGCTCGACGACCGTGTAACCCCGCTGGTGCAGTGCGCCGGCCAGCCGAGCGGCCTCGGCCGACTCGACGAGCAGCAACATGACGCCCTTGTCGCCCTCGGCGGAGTGGGCCAGCTCGAGGTCGGCGATGTTGATGTCGAGCTCGGTGGCCAGGGTGGTGACCTCGGCCAGCGAGCCCGGACGGTCGGCCACCAGCACCCGCAGCTCGGTGAGCTGGTCGGGGCGGGCGTAGCGCACCGGCAGGTTGGCGCGTGCCGTGCGGGCGGTCTCGAGGCGACGCAGCAGCGCCTTGCGATCGCCGGAGGCCACGATCTCGCGGGTCTCGCCGAGGGCGCCGATGAGCCGGTCGAGGGTCTCGACGATGGCGTCGCGGTTCTCGGCGCAGATGTCGGGCCAGATGCCGGGGTGACCGGCCGCCACGCGCGTCATGTCCCGGAAGCCTCCGGCGGCCAACCGCAGGAGGGCGCGGTGGTCGGCCGAGCGGGCGTCGGCGAGGGCCATGAGCGTGGCCGCGGTCAGGTGCGGCACGTGGGACACGACGGCCACGAGGGCGTCGTGTCGGTCGGGCGGGATGGCCACCACCTCGGCCCCCAGGCTCGACACTGCCGAGCGCACCGTCGTGTACGCCGTCTCATCCGTGGCGTCGTCGGGCGTGAGCACCCACACCGCCCCCTCGAAGAGGTCGGCGCGGGCGCCTTCCACCCCCTCCTGCTCGGAGCCGGCCATGGGGTGGCCGCCGACGAAGCGAGGGTTGGCCACCGCCCGCACGATGGGGCCCTTGACGCTGCCGACGTCCGTGACCACCCCGGTGCTGCCCTCGAGCACGGCCCGGGCGAGGTCGGGCACCGCCCCCACGGGCGTGGCCACGAAGGTGAGGTCGGCGGTCGGGTCCCGCCCGATGGCGTCGAGCGCGCCCAGCTCGACGGCTCGAGCGGCCCGGGCCTCGTCACGGTCGACACCGCTCACGTGCCAACCCTGACGGCGCAGGGCGAGGCCGATGGAGCCGCCGATGAGACCCGTGCCGACGAGGGCGGCGCGACCAGGCACGGCGCTCAGTCGGGAAGGTCGTCGCGGAGGCCGCGCGCACCTTCGAGGTACACATGGTGCAGCTCGCGCCGCGAGGTGTCGGTCTCGAGGTGCATGAGGACCCGGACGCAGTACGGCGTGCCGCCGTCGATGCTCAGCTCCTGGGCGCACAGCAGGGGGACGTCGCCCAAGCCGAACTTGCGTGCCCCCTCGGCCGGGAAGGCGGAGTGGATGTCCGCCGTCGCGGTGAAGATCACCGACACGAGCTGGTCGTGGTCGAGGCCGTTGCGATCGAACATGGCCTCGAGGAGGGCGATCACCCGGTCGTGCAGGTGGTCGCGCGTGTCCTCGTCGATGGTGGTGGCGCCCCGGAGGGCTCGGACGGGAGACACGGCCCGGCAGCCTACCGGTGGCCCGTGCCGGAGCCGGGATCCTTCTCGGCGCCGTCGACGTCCTCCGCGTCCTCTTCGACCTCGACTGCGGCGAGGCGCAGCTCCTGCACCTCCGCTCCCGTCAGCTCGCGCCACTCCCCCGGCCCCAGCGTCCGGTCGGTGAGGGGGCCGATGCGGGTGCGCACCAGACGGGTGACGGGATGGCCCACCGCCTCGCACATGCGCCGCACCTGACGGTTGCGCCCCTCGTGGATGGTGAGGCGCAGCAGGTGGTCGCCGAGCAGCGAGACCCGTGCCGGCGCCGTGCGCCCGTCGTCGAGGTCGACGCCCTCGCGCAGCCGTCGCAGCGCCCCCCGGGTGGGGATGCCCTCCACCTCGGCCAGGTACTCCTTGTCCACCCCGAACGACGGGTGGGTGAGGCGGTGCGTGAGCTCGCCCTCGTTGGTGAGCAGCAGCAGGCCCTCGGTGTCGAGGTCGAGGCGGCCCACCGGGTGGACCCGGGGCTCGCTCGGCACGAGCTCGATCACCGTCGGGCGGCCCTGGGGGTCATCCGCGGTCGTGACCACGCCGGCGGGCTTGTTGAGCACGTAGTGCACGAGGCCGGGACGCACACCCACGACCACGCCGTCGACGGTGACCTCGTCCTGGTCGGGGTCGACTCTGTCGCCCAGGGTGGCGACGACGCCGTTGACGGTCACGCGCTCGTCGGCGATGAGCTCCTCGCAGAGGCGGCGGCTGCCCAGCCCGGCCCGGGCCAGGGCCTTCTGGAGACGCTCGCGGTTCGGGGCGTCCTCAGGCGTCGGCACGGGGGCCTGCCCCGGGATCGACCGGGCCGGCATCGTCGGATGAGGCCTCGGGCGGCACCCCGTCTGACGCGCTGACGGTGGGCGCTGAGGACGACGGGGCGAGGGTGGGGTCGACGGCGGCCTGGGCCTCGGCCACCTCGGGCAGCGGGTCGGGGCGCAGACCGGCCTCGAGGGCCTCGACCACCCGGGCGTCGGGCACGAACTCGCCGAGGGCGGGCAGGTCGTCGAGGGAGTACAGGCCCATCTTCTCGAGGAAGGCCTCGGTGGTGCCGAAGAGCACTGCCTGGCCCGGGCCGGCGTCGCGGGCGATCTCGTCGATGTAGCCACGCTGTTGCAGCGTGCGCATCACCCCGTCCACGTCGACGCCGCGGATGGCCGACACCTGGGCCCGGGAGATGGGCTGCTTGTAGGCCACGATGGCGAGGGTCTCGAGCGCGGCGGACGACAGGCGCGACGACTGCCCCTCGAGCACGAAGCGCTCGACGTAGGCGGCGAGGTCGGGGTGGCTCTGGTAGCGGTAGCCGCCGGCCACCTTCACGAGGGCGAAGCCCCGCTCCTCGGCCTCGTAGACGTCCGCAAGCTCGGCGCACAGGTCGTCCACCCGGTCGGGCGAGACCTCGAGGAGCTGGGCCAGCAGGTGCGGCTCGACGGGGCGGTCGGCCACCATGAGGATGGCCTCGATGGCCCGGACCGCTTCGCTGGCCACGGTCAGCCCTCGTAGGAGTCGATGGCGGCGAGACGGGCCGTGACCCCGCCCGGCTCGTCCTCGCCGATGATGCCGATCCACGCGATGTGGAGCTCGCCGAAGTTGCCGGCCTGCTCGAGGTCGACCCAGCCCTGCTTGAACATCTCGAGCAGGGCCAGGAACCGCACGATCACCTCCACGCGGTCGACGAAGGACTGGGTGAGGGAGCGGAAGGTGATGCGGCCCATCGACGGCAGCTCGTCCATCAACTCCTCGACGGCCTCGGCCACGCTCATGCGGATGGGGGCCACGTGCTCGAGGTCGATGCGAGGCTGCGGCCTGGGCGTGAGCGCCGACAGGCAGGCGTCGCGCAGCTTGTCGGGGGTCACCCCGGCGAGCAGGTCCGGCGCCACCGAGAGGAAGCGCTCCTCCATGCCGGCGACGCGCGGCCACGACCGCCCGGCCTCGGAGGCGAAGCGGGCCAGAACCACCGAGGCGTCCTTGAAGGTCTTGCACTCGAGCAGACGGGCAAGGAGCAGGTCGCGCTCCTCCCACAGGGCCAGCTCGTCATCGAGGTCGAGGTCGTCGTCGCCCGGGAGCAGGCGGCGGGACTTCAGCTCCACGAGCGTCGCGGCGATCAGGAGGAACTCGGTGGCGACGTCGAGGTCGAGGGTCTCCATGCGCTCGAGCTCGGCGATGTAGGCGTCGACGATCTCGAGGAGGGTGATCTCGTAGAGGTCGACCTGGTCGCGCAGGATCAGATGGAGCAGGAGGTCGAACGGCCCCTCGTAGACGGGGGTGTGGACCTCGTAGGAACCGGTCCGGTCGGCGGTGTTGGCGTCGGGCGGCGCGCCGGTCGAGGTGGTGGTCACGGTGCTCCGACTCTAGAGGCCGCGGCAGCGGCGTCCGTGCATCTCGGAATGGGCGCCGGAGCTGCGCCAGGCGGTGCGTATCCTCGCTCCCCATGGCCCGCGTCTTCTCCGGCATCCAACCCACCGGTGACGTCCACCTCGGCAACCTCCTCGGTGCACTGGTGCAGTGGGTGCGGGCCCAGGACGAGGACGACTGCGTCTACTGCGTCGTCGACCTGCACGCGCTCACCCTGGCCCACGACGCCGCCGAGCTCCGCGACGGCACCCTCGCCCTCGCCCGCCTCCTGGTGGCCGTCGGCCTCGACCCCGACAAGTGCACGCTGTTCGTCCAGAGCCACGTCCACGAGCACGCCGAGGGTGCCTGGCTTATGGAGTGCACCGCCTCGTACGGCGAGATGAAGCGCATGGTCCAGTTCAAGGACAAGTCCGAGAAGGCGGACTTCATCTCCACCGCGCTGTTCACCTACCCGGCACTCCAGGCCGCCGACATCCTGCTCTACGACACCGATCGGGTGCCTGTGGGCGAGGACCAGCGCCAGCACATCGAGCTGGCCCGCGACATCGCCCTGCGCTTCAACCACCACTATGGCGAGACCTTCGTGGTGCCCGAGGCGGTGGTGCCGCCTGCCGGCGCCCGGGTCATGGATCTCCAGGAGCCCACCAACAAGATGTCGAAATCGGCTGACAGCGTCGCCGGCACCATCTACGTGCTCGACGACCCCGCCGCCGTCACCAAGAAGATCAAGCGGGCGGTCACCGACACGGACAACGAGGTCCGCTACGACGTGGTCGCCAAGCCCGGTGTGTCCAACCTGCTGTCGATCCTCGGCGCCGCCACGGGCCGCACCGGCGCCGAGGTGGCCGAGGGGTACGAGCAGTACGGGCCCCTCAAGGCCGACTGCGCCGAGGCCGTGGTCGAGCTGTTGCGCCCCATCCAGGAGCGCTACCGCGAGCTCGAGGCCGACCCCGGCGCGATGGTCGACATCCTCGCCAAGGGGGCGTCGAAGGCCCAGTCCGTGTCCTCGGTCGTGCTCGACCGGGCCAAGAGCAACATCGGCCTGCTCCCCCGCTGAGCTCGCTGACGCCACGGGCCCAGGAGCCGGTCAGGTGCGGTCGAGGCGCTTGCGGAACCAGTGGTGGCCGTAGGGCTCGTCGTTGAAGGCCGGGACCTCGTCGTAGCCCGAGGTGCGGTACATGGCGATGGCCTCCGGCAGGGCCCGGTTGGTCTCGAGCTGCACCGCCGGCCCGCCTGCCTCGGCGGCCAGACGCTCGAGCTCACCGAGGATCCGGCGGCCAAGCCCGAGGCCCCGGGCCTCCGCGGCCACCCACATGCGCTTGATCTCGGCGGGCTCTTCGCCGTGCAGCTTGAGGGCCCCGCAGCCGACCGGTTCCCCGCCCCGGCGGGCCACCAGGAACCGACCGAAGGGCGGACGCATCTCGTCCAACGGCAGCGGCAGGGCCGCATCCGGGTCGTACCCGGCGTCGAAGCGCCGGTCGAGCTCCGCGTAGTACTCGCGGAGGCAGTGCACGGCGTCGTCCTCACCCGGATCGACGACCACGAGGAGCACGTCGTCGTCGGTCATGGCGAGGGTGCCTCGCCCACGAGGAGGGCGAAGCCCCGCCACCGCCAGAGGCAGTCGACCTCGACGAAGCCGGCGTCGCGGAGCCACCGCAGTTGATCGTCGACGGGGGCGAGCCGGTCCTCGGGGTCGTCCGCCGGCCGGTCGATCGCGGCGAGGAACGCAGCGTGGCGCCGGTCGGTGGCCGACGCCACCACATCGAGGTCGGCGAACAGGCCGCCGGGCCGCAGGGCGCGACGGACCTCGCCGAACAACGACCGCTTGCGCTCGTCCTCCAGGTGGTGGATGGCGAGGCCGGAGACGACTGCATCGACGTCGCCGAGCGCACCGAGGGGGTTGGCCAGGTCCGCGGCCCGGATCTCGATCCGCGGATCGCCCGCGAAACGCCTCCGGGCCCGATCGAGCATCGGTGGCGATCGGTCGATGACCACCACCGACTCGAGGTCTGGCCGTGCGGCCAGGACCGTCGCCGCGAGGCGGCCATCCCCACACCCGAGGTCGACCAGCCGCCGGGTGTGTGCCGGCAGCAGATCGACGAGCAGGCGCTCACCCTGGTCCCGGGGCCCCGGCGCCGCCGAGCGCTCGGCGTACCTCGCCACGACGTTGGGATCGTCCCAGGTGACCGGGCGCTCGTCCGGCGGAGGACTCATCCGAGCAGCTCCCGCTCGAATCCTTCGCTGCCCTCCCGGTAGCCCACGGCCGCGGCGAACGCGGCCGCCACGTCGTCGGGCGGGCGCGGGGTGCGCACCGCCCAGTAGCCCTCCGCCTTGGCGTGCTCCTCGAGGGTGGCCACGACGCGGGCGCCGACGCCGAAGCGCCGCGCCGTCGGCTCGACCCAGACGTGGTCGAGGAGCGCCCAGCGGCCACCCGGGAGGCGGATGGCCCCGCCGCCCACGAGCTCCTCCCGGTAGGTGGCGGCGACCAGCCGTCCGCCCGGCGGACGCCAGTGGGTCGCACCGCCTTCGGCGAACGCCGGTGCGGCGGCGAACAGCGCCGCACCAAGGTCGCGGCCGGGGTCCACGGGGACGATCTGGAGGGTCGCCTCCTCCCGGTGTTGGCGCAGAGGCCGGCGCAGGCCCGAGGCGTTGAGTCGGCGGACGAGGATGCGAGCGTCGACGGCCTCGGCCCCGAGCTCGATGGCCTGGTCGCGGGCATCCGCGGGCACGTCGTAGTGGTCGCCCTGGAAGGCCCGGCGAGGGATGCCGAGGCGTGCCGCGAAGGCGTGGAGCTCGTCGTAGCTCTCGTCGCTGACCAGGTGGGCCCAGCGCCGGCCCCGCCACGGCCAGACCGCCTGGTCGACGAGGATGGTCACCGGCCGGCCCGCCTCACTCGTCGGCCGCGGCGAGTACCTCGCCCAGCTCGCGGGGGATGGTCCACGCCTCCGGGGGCTCGTGGTGCTCGAGGGCCCACGCCACGGTGAGGGGGTCGCTGCCGGCGAGGGTGAGCGCCTCCGAGCCCAGCTTGGTGTACTCGGCGTACAGGCCGATGCGCCGCCAGAGGCCCCGGGTCTGGGTCCAGGAGGCGACCGTCTTCTTGCCCGCCAGCCAGATGGTGAGGGTGGCCACCACCCGGCCGTACGTGCGCAGGTGGGCGTCCACCTTGCCGACATCGTGCAGCAGCGCCGCGGCCATCACCGGCCGGGGCGCGTCGGGCCCAAGGGCGGCCTCGACCCGGTGGGCCACCCGCAGGGCGTGACGCTTGTCGGGGTTCGACATGACGCGCCACAGATCGACCTCGGCGGGCAGGAGGTGCCCCTCTGCCCACGCCAGGTCCTCCCGCGGCGGCGGCCCCGGCCGCAGCGACCCGAAGAACCGCTTGACGTTGTGCCAGAGGTCCATCAGACCCGAGCAGCCGGATGCCGAAGGCGCTCCGAGGGACGAGGGGCCAACGTTACGCGTGGTCGATGCAGAACCGGGTGTGGGGCATGGCCTCGAGCCGGGCGTCGCCGATGGCCTGGCTGCACTGCTCGCAGGTGCCGTAGGTGCCGGCGTCGAGCTTGTCGAGGGCGAGCTCGACGTCGGCGAGTTGGCCGATCAGCGGGCCGGCGAGCGACTGCGCTTCGCCCATCTCGGCGGCCACCTGGCCGGAGTCGGCGAAGTTCTCGTCGAAGGTCAGGCTGGTGTCGGTCCCCGGGACGAGTTCGCCCAGCTGGCCGCGCAGGTGCTCACGCTCGCGCTCGAGCTCGGCGCGGATCTCTGGGAGCACGGACTCGTCGACCACGGCGAAAGGCTACCGAACCCGGGCGCCGGTGGTGCGGGGGTTCCCCACGCGGGCCCGGGGGTGGGCCGCGTCGTAGACCTGCCAGAGCCGCTCGGTGGACACCTGGGTGTACACCTGGGTGGTGCTGATGGAGGCGTGACCCAGCAGCTCCTGGACGGCTCGGATGTCGGCCCCGTGGTCCACCATGTGGGTGGCGCACGAGTGGCGCAGCACGTGCGGTGAGAGGTCGCGCAGGCCCACCTTCGTCCCGTAGGTCTTGACCACGTTCCACGCCGACTGGCGGCTGAGGCGCCCGCCCCGGCGGTTCAACAGGAGGGCCTCTTCGTCGGTGCGCCGCGCCCATCGATCGGGGACGAAGACCGGGCGGCCGCCGGGTGCCAGCCAGGCAGCGAGGGCGGCCGATGCCGGCCGCCCGAGGGGCACGATGCGCTCCTTCGCGCCCTTGCCGAAGGCCCGCAGCAGCGAGGCCTCGAGGTCGAGGTCGCCGAGGGAGAGCCCCACGAGCTCCGAGATGCGCAACCCCGTGCCGTAGAGCACTTCGACGATCACGCGGTCCCGCCGCTCGGTGGGGCCGTCGCCCTCGACCGCCGAGAGCAAGGCGTTGACCTGGTCCTCGCTGAGCGGCTTGGGCAGGCCGGCGGGGACCGACGGCGGGTCGACGTCAGCCGCCGGGTCGGAGATCGCCAAGCCCTCGGCCGCCAGGAAGCGGTGCAGCGTGCGCACGGCCACGAGGGCCCGCGCCACCGACGCGTCCGCCCGGTCGCCCTGGCGCAGGAACGCCACGTAGGCCTGCACGACCTCGGTCGTCACCTGGTCGAGGCCGTCGATGCCCGCACCGTGCAGCCATGACCAGTAGGCCCGCAGGTCGCGCCGGTACGCCGCCAGGGTGTTGGTCGACCGGCCCCGCTCGACCGCGAGCCAGGTGAGGAACTCCTCGACCTCGAGGGGCGGCGGCGGGACGGGCGCCTCGGCGTCCGACTCCATGGCGCGAACGGTACCGGTGGCACCTCTACCATCCGGGTGATGCCGCTCCGCCGACTCGTCCCCGTCGCCGCCCTGGTCGCCGTCCTCGCCCTGGCCGGGTGCTCGAGCGACGGCGGCGACGACACCGCCGACGTCTCCACCGCCGGCCCCAGCACCACCGTCGCGCCGGCGCCGAGCACCACCACCTCGACCACGACCGCTCCCCCCCAGTCGGTACCGCCGGGGCAGGCCCCGACGACCGCCACCGACGCGACGGCCCAGCAGGCGGGCCAGCGCCTCATCGACGCCTGGGTGATCGGGGACATCAACGCCGCGGTGGCCGTGGCCGGCAGCGACGTCGCCAACGCGCTGTTCTCCTACCCGACGCCTCAAGAGGTGCAGTCGCTCCCCTGCCGCGGCTCCGAGACCGTCGATGCCGCCATCGAGTGCGACTACAGCGACACCACGGGCACCGTGACCCTGCTGATCACCGGCAACGCCAGCAACGGCTACCGGGTCACGAACGTGGGCTTCGTGCCCGCCGAGGACCTCACCGCCGCCACCACCGCTCCCGGCTGAGCCGGCGGACTCCCCGCCTGGGGCTCAGCCCGTGGACAGGGCGGCGCGGGCGAGGGTCAGGCCGATGATGGTCTTGGCGTCGAGCAGGCGGCCGTCGGCGATCATGGCGGGCACGTCGGCCAGGGCCACCCGCTCGATGGTCATGTGCTCCTCTTCGAGCCCCTGGGTGTCCCTGGGCACCTCGCTCAGGTCCAGCCCCAGGAAGACGTGCGAGAGCTCGTCGCAGAAGCCCACCGAGTTGTAGAAGCTCGCCAGCGGCTCGAGGCGGGCGGCCACCAGACCCACCTCCTCGGCCAGCTCGCGGTGGGCGGTGCTCTCGGGCGGCTCGCCCGGGACGTCGCGCTTGCCGGCGGGGATCTCGAGCAGGTGCTCGCCGACCGCGGCGCGGTACTGGCGCACGAGGACGGCGTGGCCGTCGTCGGTGACGGGGACGACCGACACCGCCCCCGGGTGGTGCACGAGGTCACGCTCGAAGGCGGTGCCGTCCGGTGCGACGAAGGTGCCGACGGCGACCGAGATGACGCCGCCGCGGTAGATCTCCCGTTCGGGGCCCTTGATGAAGGGCGCCGGGTCGGAGGTGCTCAACGCCGCCTCAAGAGGCGGCCTGGACCTGCGGGCTCCGCTCGGGCTCGAGGTCGAACAGGTGGGGCTTGCGTCCCTCGGCCCGGGCCACGGCCGCACCCACGAACTCGCGGAACAGCGGTGCCGCCCGCTCCGGCCGGCTCTTGAACTCGGGGTGGGCCTGCGTCCCGATCCAGAACGGGTGCTCGGGGACCTCGATGAACTCCACGAGGCGGCCGTCCGGCGAAGACCCCGAGCACACGAACCCGCTGCCTTCGAAGCGGCTGCGGTAGCGGGGGTTGAACTCGTAGCGGTGGCGGTGGCGCTCGGACACGACGTTCTTGCCGTAGGCCGCTGCCACCCGCGAGCCGGGCAGCAACTCGGCGATGTACGCACCGAGGCGCATGGTGCCGCCCTTCTCGGTGACGTCGCGCTGGCTCTCCATGAGGTCGATCACCCGGTGGGGTGAGCCCGCGTCGAACTCACTGGAGTTGGCGTTGTCGAGCCCGAGCACGTTGCGGGCGTACTCGATGGTCATGACCTGCATGCCGAGGCACAGCCCGAGACAGGGGATGTCGTTCTCCCGGGAGTAGCCGGCGGCGGCGATCTTGCCCTCGACGCCGCGCTCACCGAAGCCGCCGGGGATCACGATCCCGTCGAGCTCGCGCAGGCGACCGTCGGCGAGCAGGCCCTCGACGTCCTCGGCCTGGATCCAGTCGAGCTCGATGTCGGTGCCGTGGTGGAACCCACCGTGCTTCAGGGCCTCCACGACGGACAGGTAGGCGTCGGGGAGGCTGACGTACTTGCCCACGATGCCGATGCGCACCGAGCGGTCGATGGCGTCGATCCGGTTCACGAGGCCGGTCCACTCGGTCAGGTCCACGGGGCCGGTCTCGAAGCGCAGGAGGTCGCACACCACGGTGTCGAGGCCCTCCTCGTGCAGCACGAGAGGGATCTCGTAGAGGCTGCGGGCGTCGGCCGCGTTGACCACCGCCTCGACGGGTACGTCGCAGAGGTTGGAGATCTTGCGCTTGAGGTCGTCGCTGATGGCGGCCTCGCTGCGGCACACGATGGCGTCGGGCTGGATGCCCCGGCTGCGCAGCTCGGTGACCGAGTGCTGGGTGGGCTTGGTCTTCTGCTCGCCGGACGGACCGATGAAGGGCACGAGGGTGACGTGGAGGTAGCAGACGTTGTCGCGGCCGATGTCGAGGCGGAACTGGCGGATGGCCTCGAGGAACGGGAGGATCTCGATGTCGCCCACGGTGCCGCCGACCTCGGTGATGACCACGTCGACGTCGTCGGTGGCGAGGCGGCTGATGCGGCCCTTGATCTCGTTGGTGATGTGCGGGATGACCTGGACGGTCTTGCCCAGGTAGTCGCCGCGCCGCTCGGCGGCGAGCACGGCGGAGTAGATGGAGCCGGTCGTCGCGTTGGAGTCGCGGGTGAGGGGCTCGTCGATGAACCGCTCGTAGTGGCCGAGGTCGAGGTCGGTCTCGCCGCCGTCGTCGGTGACGAACACCTCACCGTGCTCGAACGGGTTCATGGTCCCGGGGTCGACGTTGATGTACGGGTCGAGCTTCTGCATGGTGACCCGCAGGCCGCGCGCCTTGAGCAGCCGGCCGAGCGACGAGGCCGTCAGCCCCTTGCCCAGTGAGCTCGCCACACCACCGGTCACGAACACGTGCTTGGTCACTCGTTGCCTCCCGACTCGCTCACCGTAAAGGGTCTCCAACACCCGGACTGGTCTCGCCGGGAACGGCGGCACCGTCTTCGGGTGGGTCGGGCACTGCCGACTCGGAGAGGCCTTGGCGAAGCTACCATGACCCGACCGCGAACCGGTGAACCCCGCCGACATTTCCCGTCACCCCGGCCCGCGCGACCCCACCGTGTCCACCGTCGCCCCGACCTCCAGCGCCCGCCTGCCCGACGACGTGCGCAGCCAGCGCCGGCGCGACATCGGCGTGCTCCTGGCCATCGCCGTGGTGTTGCGCCTGCCATCGTTCTTCGCCACCCGGCACCTCACCTTCGACGACGGCGTGTTCGGCGCCTCCGTGGTGGCCATGCGCAACGGCGGCGTGCCGTTCCAGGACGTGTTCTCGAGCCAGGGCCCGCTCTACCTGCCCTTGCTCTGGATCGGCGACCTCGTCGGCCTGCACACCCTCAACGGGCCCCGCCTCACGATGCTTGCGTCGGGCGTGGTGCTCGTCACCGTGGTCTACCTGGCCGGCCGTGAGGTCTCGGACCGCCTCGGCGCCCTCGTGGCCGGTGGCCTGGTGGCCGTCACCGGCAGCAGCCTCGCCGTCACCGGCTCGCTGGCCGCCGACGGCCCCGCCATGGCCTTCGCCGTCTCCGCGGTGTTCGTGGCCCTCCGCTATCGGCGCGACCCCACCACCGGGCGCGCCGTGCTCATGGGGGTGCTCCTCGGGGCCGGCCTGTGCGTCAAGGCCCTCGTGCTGCCGGCGGCGGTGCCGATCGGGCTCGTCCTGCTGTTCGCGAAGCGTCCATGGCACTGGGTCACCGCCGTCGGCAGCGCCGTGGCCGTCGGCCTCGTCTCGTCCCTGGCCTTCGGCTTCGCCGACGTGTGGGACCAGTCGGTCACCTACCACCTGGACTCCCCCGGCGGCTCCGACCCCGTCGCCAACCTCACCAAGCTGCTCGACACCCTGATCACCCGTGACCCGCTCCTGTTGGCCCTCGGGGCCGTCACCCTCGTGGCCGTCCTGGTACGCCGGCAACGGGGCGAGCCCCTCGCTGCGGCACCCGAAGGCGACCATCCCCCGGCCGACGGTGTGCGCCGCCTCCCTGCCCACGAGCTCCTCCTCGGCCTCTGGGCGGTGGCCATGTTCGCCATGCTCGTGGCCGAGCACCCGATGTGGCGCCCCCACGTGTCTGAGCTGGTCCCCCCGCTCGCCCTGCTCATCGCCCGGTACCGGCCGGCGGGCAAGCCGCTGTGGATCACCACCGCCGTCGTGGTCCCGCTCTCGCTGGTGTTCGCCTGGGGAGCCATCACCCCCCTCGGGTACACGGGCGACGAGGCCGACGTCGTGGCCGAGCTTCGGGCGCTACCCGACGGCGCGCTGGCCATCAGCGACGAGCCCGGCCAGGTCTGGCGCTCGGGCCACCTGACTCCCGACTGGCTGGTCGACACCTCCGTGCTGCGCACCGACTCCGACCGCCCGTCGCTCTGGATCACCACGGACACGATCATGGAGGAGGCCGAGCGCCCGGAGACCTGCGCCGTCGTCCTCTGGACCCCCCGCTTCCGAGAGGACATGGAAGGCCTCGACGAGCGGCTCCTCGACGCCGGCTACCACCTCGAGGCCACCTACTCCCTCGACCGCCGGCTCTACCTCAAGGACGACTGCCAGCCGTAGCCCAACCGGTCAGCCGGACTCGGCGGCCGCCTTCAGTGCCGCGAGGGTCTGGGCCATGCCCTCGCGGTTGTGGCTGTCGCGATCGGCCACGCCGGTGGCGAGGCGTCCCAGGACGGTGATGAGCGTGCCCCGCTCGTCGGTCCACGACTCGGTGACCGTGCAGGTCCCGGCGCCCTCGTCGCCGGCGAAGGTGTAGCGCCACAGGGAGACCTTGAGGCCGGAGGCGCTGGTGCGGAAGGCGAAGGCGGCGCCGGGCTCGGCCTCGACCACCTCGTTGACCGACGACCAGCGCCGGCTCCCCCGCTGGTTCTTGCCTTTGAAGCGCGTGCCCACCGCCGGGCCGGTGGCCCCACCGAGCCAGGCGCAGCCCACGTTCTCCGGGCTCCACTCCCCCATCCGCGTCACGTCACTGACCATTTGTCAGTAGCATTGCCCCATGACACGGGCAGCGGTGTACGCACGCATCTCGCAGGACCGTACCGGCGAGGCCGTCAACGTCGGAGAGCAACGGGAGCGGTGCCTCGCCCGCTGCGCTGAGCGCGGATGGGACGTGGTCGCCATCCACGAGGACAACAACCGCAGCGCCTGGCGCAAGGGCGGCAAGCGCCCCGCCTTCACCGACCTCATGGCCGACGTGATGGGCGGCAACGTCGACGTGGTCGTGGTCGACCGCCTCGACCGCCTCACCCGCGACCCCGGCGACGACTGGGCGGTACAGACCGCCCTCGGCGAGGCCGGCGCCATGCTCGAGGTGGTCAGCGGCGCGGGCAGCCTCGACCCCTCCAAGGTGGACGACCGACTCCTCCAAGGCATCAACGCCCTGGTCGGTTGGCGCGAGTCCGCCGAGAAGGCCCGGCGCATCCGCCTCAAGGAGGCCACGAAGGCCCAGCGTGGGGACCACCACGGCCGACGCGGATTTGGACACAACCACGACCGCTCCGCCACCATCACCGCCGAGGCCGACCTAATCCGCGAGGCCGTCGACCGGGTGCTCGCGGGTGAGGCAGTGCCCGCCATCGTTCGCGACTGGACCGACCGCGGGGTGACCACCGCTGGGCAGGGTGGCGGGTGCCCGTGTTGCGGCACCGCCCCCTCCGAGGGTGCCAGGTGGTACCCCACCACCCTGACGCAGGTGCTCCGCCAGCCTCGCCTCATGGGCGCCCGCGTCCACAACGGCACCGTGACCATGGCCGACGCCTTCGCCCCCATCATCGACCCCGACACCTTCGAGCGCCTACAGGCAGCCCTCGACCGCCGGCCCGGTGGCAGCACGAAGGCCCGCCGGCCCCGCAACCGGCTTTTGGGTGGTCTGCTGGTCTGCGGCAAGTGCGGCGCCGGGATGCGGTCAGGATTCGGCGCGCCGATGGCCGACGGCAAGCGCCCGCCCCGGTTCGCCTGCCCGACGAAGGCAAACGGCGGGTGCGGCAGCATGGCCGTGTTCGACCACAACGCCGAGCCCGTCGTGGTCGCCGCCCTCTTCGACTACCTCGGTTCGGACGAGTTCACCCGGGCCCTCGACCGCCAGCAGGCAGCAACCCGCGACGTGGACGTGAAGGCCACCACCGACGACCTGCGCGCAGCACGCGCCCGCCTGGTCGACCTCGGGGACATGCTGGCCGCCGGCGAGCTCGACCGCGCCGAGTACAAGCGCCTACGCGACCGGGTGACCGCCGACGTGGACCGCCTCGAAACCAACCTCGCGGCCGTGTCTCCAGCCGCGCCCGCGGCGACCCTCGACGCCGACGACCTGCGCGACCGGTGGGAAGTGATGACGTTCGCGGAGCGCCGGACTGTGCTCGAGGCCGTGGTCGACCGGGTGACCGTGAACCCCTCACCCGTGCGCGGTGGGCCGTTCCGGCCGGAGCGCCTCGACCTTCACTGGCGGTGGGAGGGAACACGCTGAATCACGCCTGCCTCAACCAGCTTCCGCTGTAGCTCAGAGCGCGCCGCCGTGAGCGCCTTCCGCCGGACTACCTCATCGGGACGAAGCGGCGCCGGGGCGGTGACTGCCTTCGCTCCCGAGTTCATGGCCGCGTGAAACGCAGTCGAGAACCGTTGGCAATCAACGTCGATGCTCCGCCGGCACTTCGAGCGTGCGCAGTGAAGGGTGGTGTACTCCTCGAGAAGGTGGAGGCCCGCGAGTCCCCGGTCACGCTCGTCCGGCGTGACACTCCGGTACTCCGGTTCGTACCTCCACCGGCCCATCGATGAGGCGCCGCAGGAGGGGCAGCGCACCGGTAGTACCCGTTCCTGGCGTGGGCGGTTGTCAGAGGCCATAGGATTACAGTATCGTAGTTACTGACGTGTAACCCCCGGTCTGAGGACCACGGGCAGACCACCACTCTGACCTTCTGGTCAGACTCGGAGTCTCCCCCCTCTATCGGGCGAGGACGAGGGCACCAGCTCGCCGAACGGCCCTCCCGCCACCCAACAGGGTGGACGAGGAGTGCTATGTCCCATCAGCCCCCGCACCCTGCGAAGGCCGTCATCGTCGGCCGAGGCGAGCGCATCAGCGAGGCCGCCGCCGCTGTTCAGGTGAACGCCCACACCCTTGGCCGGGTCCTCAACAAGAAGGCCGAGCCCTGGCCCGCTCTCCGTCACCGCCTGGCCGAGCACCTCGGCCGGCCCGAGTCGGAGCTCTTCGACTCTGAGGCGGTGGGGTGATGGCCGCCGAGACGAAGGCCCAAGCCCTCGAGCTCATCGCCGCCATCTTCATTCGCGCAGGTCAACGGGTCACCCTCCCCACCCACTCGGCGAGCCCGGCCCCCAGAGATGACAACGCGCAGCGGAGGGAAGCCGCATGACCCCACCGCCCACGCGAAGAAGCGGCCCGAAGGCCGCTCCCCAGACCCCCGCTAAGAAGTCCAAGACTCACGGTACCACCCACCGGCCGCCGCTCGGGCTCGACCAGGAGCGTGCAGCATGAGCGTGAACGGTTCCGCAGGTTCCGGACCGCCAGAGGACGGCGCCGACCTCCTCGACGCAGTGGAGACGTTCGTTTCCCGGTTCGTGTCGTTCCCCTCACCGGGCGCGCTCGTCGCGTTCGTCCTGTGGGTTGCGCACACCCACGCCGTGCAGCTCTTCGACTCGTCCCCACGCCTCGCGCTGCTGTCGCCCGAGCCTGGCTCAGGCAAGACCCGCGCCCTCGAGGTGGCCGAGCTCGTGGTCCCGCGGCCCATGCATGTGCTCTCCGCGTCGCCCGCTGCCATCTTCCGCAGCATCGAAGCGCAGCGCCCGACGCTCCTGTTCGACGAGGTGGATGCCATCTTCGGCCGGCACGGCAAGGGTGACGACGGCAGCGAGGACCTGCGCGCCTTGCTCAACGCGGGACACCGCGCCGGGGCCACCATCCCGAGGTGCCACGGCCCCGCCCACGACGTGCGTATGTTCCCCGTCTACGGCGCCGCCGCCCTGGCCGGACTCGGGGACCTCCCCGACACCCTCATGTCGCGGGCCGTGGTCATCCGCATGCGCCGGCGTGCACCGGGCGAGAAGGTCGAACCGTTCCGGCGTCGCCTCGCCGCCCCCGCGGGGTTCGCCCTCGCAGCCCGGCTCGACCGATGGGCGGAGCAGGTGACCGACGAGCTCCATGAGGCTTGGCCCACGATGCCCGAAGGGGTCACGGACCGGCCCGCGGACGTGTGGGAAGCACTACTCGCCATCGCCGACGCCGCGGGTGGACCGTGGCCAGCCCGGGCCAGGACAGCATGCGTCGACCTCTGCAAGGTCAACGTCTCCCGAGAGGCAAGCCTCGGTGTGCGCCTCCTCACCGACCTGCGCGCCGTGTTCGACGACCGCGACCGGATGAGCACCGAGGCCGTCCTCTCAGCGCTCCACGACCTCGAGGAAGCCCCGTGGTCCGACCTACGGGGTCGACCCATCGACGCCCGCGGGCTCGCCCGCCGGCTCACCCAGTACGGCATCGGGTCAGCCAAGGTCAGGGTGGGGGAAGCCTCCGTGCGCGGGTACCGCCGCGAAGACCTCTGGGACGCCTGGCAGCGGTACTGCGCCCCCACCCCCGAGGAAGCGGAACAAGCGGAACAACCGCCACAACCCCAGCAGGCACAGGCATCTGCTGTGCCGTTCGACCTCGCCTGTTCCGGAACGGTGCCGGAACAGGACCACCATCCGGAACACGACAGGCCATGCCAGAGCGGCGATGTTCCGGACGTTCCGGACGTTCCGGACTCCGAGCACCCCGAAGGGGTCGACCCCGACGAGGACCCACCCGACGACGTGCCCGAGTGGAAGCTCGACCTGGCTCCCGAGCCCGAGCGACCCACCGAGGCCGACCTCGCCCGGTGGGAAGCCATAGACCTCACCGGCCCCGAAGGGGAGGCCGCATGACCGCCGCCGACGTAACGGCTACACGCAAGTGTTACGTGCTCCCATGCGTGGTCTGCCTCGACCTCTACCCAGCCCGCCGGGCCGACTCGCTTACCTGCTCCACCGGGTGCCGAGTCGGCCGCCACCGCGGCGCGACCGACCACTACGCCGACGCCGCAGACCGCACCGCCGAGATGTTCGGAGGCACTGCGGCCCACTGGTCACTCATGGCCCGAGCGCTCGACGCGGTGCGGTACCTCCGGCCCGACCTCCTCGACTGCATCGAGGACATCTCTGACGTTCGATGCCTCGGCGCCGACCTCGTGGCCGCATGGCTGGCCCGATGCGAGGAGCAGTTCGGATGACCGCCGTGACCGTCAACGGCGCCGACCTGGCCCAGGTGCTCGACGCCGCCCTCATCATCCACGACCCCGACGACCTCCCGCCCGAGGTGCGCCGCTGCTGGCACGCCCTCGCCACCACCGCACCGCACGACGCCGTGCGACTCCTCGCCGACCTCGACGAGGACACCGCCGACGCCCTGACCCAGGTGACGGCATGACCACCCCCCGGGGCCGGTTCATCTCTAGCCCGACCTCCGCACACCCCCGACCCTCGCCCCTTTCTGCCGTCCGGGCTGTCCCTAACGCAACGCCGAATCGGGAGGCCCTCCGATGACCCCAGCACGCCGCCCGTCGGCTCCCAGCCACCTCTCAGCGCCCATGAAGGCGTGGTGGCGGCAGGTGGTGGACGACTACAGCCTCGAGCCCCACCACCTGCTCCTGCTCACCCAGGCGTGCGAGGCACACGACCGTGCCACCCAGGCCCGCAAGCAGGTCGACGCCGACGGCCCGACCATCGCGGACCGGTTCGGGCAGCTTCGCCCGCACCCAGCGGTGCAGATCGAGCGCGACTCGCGCGCAGCGTTCGCCCGGCTGGTCCGCCAGCTCGACCTCGAGGGCGAAGGCGACCCTCTCTACCGAAGGAGCACGTAGGTGCCAAGACGACGACACGAGAACAAGGCGCGGGCCGACCGCCCGTTGACCATTGACGAGATGAACCGGTGGCACTCGCCGGCCGCGGTGCTCTCCGAGTACGGGTCTGTGGAGGAGGCCCGCTCCGAGTGGGAGCGCCGCGGTCATCTCCTGCGCGGCAACCCCGGGACGCGGCCGGAAGCGTGGTGGTGGCTGTTCGCCCCGGCGGACCTCCACGGCGCCGGTGGTCCGGTGTACCTGTGCCGCGAGGACTGGGAGCGAGTCCACCACCTCGAGGTGGCCCGGGCAGCGTGGATTCTCGAGCACCCCGAGCACCTGACCGACGACCCACGCGACCGGGAAGGGTTCGCGTGGGTCGTCCGCCGCGGCCCCGTCCCGTGGCCCGACCGGTGAACGCCACCGACGAGGTGCGCCTGGCCGTGGCTGCCCTCCCCGAAGGTGTCCGCGGGCATGTGGTGCTGTGGCTCCACGCTCAGGCCGAGGTGCTCGGCGCCGGCCCGTCTGAGCGTCTGTTGCGGGCGTTGGCGCGGATGGTCGACGAGCGCGAGGCGCTCGAGGTGTCGATGGTCGCCGCCGCCGAGGTGGCCCTGTCCCCACCGCCGGCCGACCCCACGACAGGCCCGGTCGACCCCGGCCCGAGGCGCCGCGGCACCGTGCTCTACGACCAGGACCTCGAGGTGGTGGGGTTCCTTCCCCCCGACGATGAGGGCCGGTAGGATGTCCTCAGAGATCGGCCCGCAGCCCGGGCGCCTGTCCCGCAGGCGAACCACTGACGGTCCACTCCGAGCGACGAGAGCGCCCGACGCGACCACTCCCCGAAACGGGGACCCGGAGCGAGGGACCTCCCGAGTTGTGACCCACAACCCGCGGCACCGTGCCGCCCCGCTACAGGAGTAGACCCCAATGACCCCCCAGACCGCCATCACCCCGACCGACCTCCGCGACGAGCGCGGACGGGTCCTCGCCCAGGTGGACGACATCATCGAGACCGCCCGCGCCTCGGGCCAGTCGACCCTCCCGAAGGCCGAGCAGGCCGAGCACGACCGCCTCGTCACCCGCGCCGAGACCCTGAACGACCTCATCGAGCGGGCCGAGGGCCGCCCGTCGTCCGTGCTGCCCGCCAACGGCCCCGGCATCGTCCGCGTCGGCCACGAGGCCGGCACCTACCGGCCCGACGACCGCGACCACGGATACTTCGGTGACCTCTTCCGCTCCCAGTTCCTCGGCGACATGCTCGCCTCGGAGCGCCTCACCCGCCACACCCAGGAGCACGGCATCGAGGTGTCCCGAGACATCGCGTCCACCGACGTCGCCTCGTTCATGCCCCCGACCTACCTGTCGGAGCAGTACGTCGAGCTCGCCCGCGCCGGACGGCCCATCGCGAACGCTTGCGCCCGGTTCCCGCTCCCCCCGCACGGGCAGTCCGTCGTCATCCCCCGCATCACCACCGGCACCGCCACCGCCGTGCAGACCGCGGAGAACGCGGGCGTGCAGGAGACCAACATGGACGACACCACCCTCACGGTGCCCGTCGTGACCATCGCCGGGCAGCAGGACATCTCCCGCCAGCTCCTCGAGCGCGGCAGCCCGGAGATGGACCAGGTCATCTTCGGTGACCTGGCCGCCGACTACGCCGCGAAGCTCGACGCCCAGGTCATCGCGGGCACCGGGTCCTCCGGTCAGATGCTCGGCATCACCGCGGTGTCCGGCATCAACGCGGTGACCTACACCGACGCCTCCCCGACGGTCGCGGAGCTCTGGCCCAAGATCGGTGACGCCGTGTCCCAGGTCGTCTCGGGCCGCTACCAGTCCGCGTCGGCGGTGTTCATGCACCCCCGCCGGTGGGCGTGGATGCTCGCCGCGCTCGGCACCGACGGCCGCCCCCTCATCGCCGCCACCGCCGGCTCCGGGCCCGTCAACGCCCTCGGGGTCGGCACCCCCAACGGGTACGGCGACGGCACCGCCGGCACGCTGTTCGGGCTCCCCGTCATCACCGACGCCAACATCGGCACCGCACTCGGCGCCGGCACCGAGGACGTCATCATCATCGGGCGCCCCTCGGACTGGCATCTCTTCGAGAACGGCGACGGCTCACCCCAGATGCTCCGGTTCGACGCCCCCGGCGCAGGGAGCCTCACCATCAAGCTCACCGTGCACGGGTTCGCCGCGTTCGCCGCGGGTCGCCAGCCCGAGTCCATCGCCACGATCACCGGCACCGGACTTGCCGCCCCGGCGTTCGCCTGACCCCGGTGCGGGCGTCAACGTCACCCCCGAACGGCCCGGATCTCCTGCCGCCCGGGGACCGAAGGCGAGGAGAGGGAACCGTCCAGTCGAGCGGCTCCCGTTCGGACCCCCGCCTGCGCCCGCACCACCGGCCCAGCGCCGGCCCTCACCTCGAGGGCCGGCGCCTGGCGCCCGACCCCACCGCTGTCCTCCTCGTCGCGTTCGACCTCGCCCGCCGTCCTCCTGGCCCTGCTCGCCGTCCGCTACGGCTGACGCAGCACCCTGGCCAGAACCACCACCTCGCCCGGCCCTCAATCTTCACCCGTGAGTGAAGACCTGACACTTCTCCGCACACGGAGAAGTCGGCCCGCCGACCCCAGGCGCTCGGGCCGATCTCAACCCTTCACTCGCGAGTGAAGGGTTGGAGCCGAATCAGCGGAGCCAGTTCCGCCAGATGGCCGAGCACCAAGACGTGCCGGCGTCCGCCTGGTCGCGCTGCCCGATGGGTGGGAGGACGAGAGCTAACCCTACGATTGGAGAATACTGGCGTCGCTCACCATGGCGTAGAGGGTCGACGGCGCCGCCGCCACCTCCACGCTGACCTCCACTGGATCCGCCATGCCCCCATGCTCGCAGGTCGGCGACCGCCGCGGGCGCTCAGGTGAGGACGGCCTCGGCTTCGAGAGGTGCGTCGGCGTCGGCGGGGGGCGGCTCGGCGAGCGGGTCGGGCAGGTCGTCGGTGACCAGCAGCAGGTACACCAGCGAGGCATTCAGGACGCCGAGCATCACGCCGGGGATGGCGATGCCCGAGTCGTTGAGGGCGAAGCCCAAGACGGCCACCACGGTGAAGCCGTAGAGGCTGGCCCGCTCCTGGGGGATGAGCTCCTGGATGCGGTGCAGCCGCCCCGGTGCCCGCCAGATCAGGTAGAGCACGAAGGCGAAGACCACCGGGACCATCAAGATCCACTCGGAGCTGGTCAGCACCGACAGGTTGGCGTCGAGCTTGCGGAAGATCACGGTGACGAAGGCGCCGAAGCCCTCGTCGCCGATGCGCTCGAAGAGCCGACCCAGGTGGGTGCGCTGCGCCTCGGGCCGGGCGAGGTCGAGGAAGCCCATCGCAACCATGGCCAGGACGCCACCGGCCACCCAGACGGCGATGGTGCGCCAGCGGATCTTCCATCCCAGCAGGGCCACCGCGGTGATTCCGGCGCCGGGCACGAACGACAGGACTCCCCCGACGTCGGATCCCCAGAACGGCGAGCCGTCGGCGATGACCGCGACCACCAGGATGGCCACCCCGATCCACGCGCCTCGGCGGCCTCCGACCCGCCAGGCGACGAGGCCGGCGAGGATCAGGCTGGCGGCGGCCAACTGGGCGAAGGCCAGGTTGCCCAGGCCGGCGAATCGCCCGGCGATCGTCGGCGTGTACCCGAAGGCGGTGTTGAGCTGGAGCGGGGCGCCGACGAAGAGGTCGATCACGAGCAGGCCCACGATCAGGCTGAGCACCCCGATGAGCGGGTCGACCACGCTGCCCAGCCGGCGCAGCTGGTCGCAGACCATCCCGATCAGGACCGCCCCGGTCACGAGGAACAACCAGTACGGGGCCGATCCCAGCCGCTCGAAGGGCAACAGGCCCGCCAGGTACGTGGCCGGCAGCAGGGCCAGCACGCTGAGCGACGCCACTTCTATGACGCGTCGGAGTCGTGGGCGGTGCCGCCGGAGGGCGATCACCGCCAGCACCCAGAGCGCCAGTTGCGCCACGACGAAGAGGGTGGAGACCGGTCCGACGAGGTCATCGCGGAAGAGCGCGCCGTCGTTCGCGCCGATGAGCCACTCGCGGCGTTCTTCGGCCGTCCCTCCGGTGGCGGCTCGCTCCCAGGGCCGGCCTTCCATCTGATCAGGGGCCTCGAGGCCGAGCAGGTCGAGGACGGTGGGGGCGGTGTCGGCGAGGGTCACGAACCCGACCCGGCGGGTGACCGCCGACTTCAACAGGCCGGGCTCGACACCGGGGGCCCGAAGGCCGGCGACGGTGAGGTGCACGCCGGTCGAGGCGTGGTACGGACCCACGACCATGACGGCGTCGTGCTCCGGATCGACCTGCTCGAGGAGCCGGCCGACGAGCTCGTCGGTCCACTCGATGGCCTGCTCTCGCATGCGCACCCGCTGCGCCTTCGTGACCCGGCTGCGGTAGGCGTCGGCCCGCACGAGGTCCGAGGCCTCCACGAGCACGACGGAGTCGTCCCGCCAGGTCTCCTGGAAGACGGCGTCGACGGCGTCCAGGTTCAGGCGACGACCGAAGGGGGCGTCGGGATCCTCCTGGAGCAGGTCGATGCCGACCGAACCCTCAGGGACGAGGCCGTCGGTGTCCATGAGCGCCCCGCCCACGGCCCGGCCGAACTCCACGTCGAGCTCCTGCTCGGAGCCGTCGGCGTTGCCGATGACGGCGCGGTCGATGTCGTTGTCGGACAGGGTCTGGCCCAGCGCTCCCACGAGGGCGTCGTAGGGCAGACGCTCGTTCTCGGCCACGATCTGCGGCAGGCCGAGGTTCACCACGCCCTCGGTCACCGTCACCCCGGTGCGCCGGCCGAACACCTCTTCGGCCGGGTACCCGCTGAACACCTCGCCGACGTCGAAGGCCAGGCCGTCCGCGCCGCGAGCGCCACGGGCCCGAGCGCCGGCATCGAGTGTGGTGTAGCCGTCGCCCGGCGTGGTGCGGCGTACGACCGCCCGCGTGGAGAGGTCGGCGATGGCCGACTCGTCGAGCAGGGCCTCGAGGTTCGGGGCGTCGAAGCTGTCGAGCTCGTCCCAGGAGAGGGTCGGCACCGAGATGATCAAGACCCGGTCCACGGTGGCGTCGTCGACCCGGTGGGCGACCGGGGCCGCTGCGGCACCCGCGGTCGACGCCGTCAGCGCGAGCAGGACGACGAGCACGCCGGCGAGGAGGCGCCGGCCCGTCAGGGCGAGGATCATGACGCGGCCGCCGGTCCCGGTCGGTGGATGGTGAGCTTCTCGGGAGCCAGGTGGAACAGGCGCACCGCGCCCCACCACAGACCCAGGCCGACGCCGCCGACCGCGAGGAGCGAGAGCACGTCACCGATGCGGCTGGAGGGGTCGAGCGCGGACATCGCGAACCAGGCTGCCGTGGCGAGCACCACCGACACCAGCAGGGCCAGCGGGAAGGTCCGAGGGAACAGCGGCTCGTGCACCCGGCGCCGCAGGCCGATGCCGAGCACGACCGCTCCGAGGAGGAAGGCCACGGTGTGGCCGATGCCCAAGAGGTAGATGGTGGTGGTGCCGTCGCTGACCACCGAGGACACCAACATGAAGGCCACGCCGACAAGGGCGCTCACCAGGGCCACGATGGCGGGCGTGCGACTGTCGCCGAGGGCGTAGTAGGCGGCGGCGAGCAGGCGGAAGGCGCCGTAGAACACGAGCCCGAGCGCCAGGGCCGCGGTGGCCGCGGCCATGAGCTCGATGCCGCGGGGGCTGTCGGCCTCCCCGAAGGCGATGACTGCCATCATCGGCACCGACAGGGCGTAGACCGCGGCCGAGACCGGCAGGACGGTGACCGACAGGGCGTCGAGGCCCCAACGCACGGCGTTGGCGTAGCCGGGAAGGTCGCCGTTGGCCACGTCCGTGGCCATCTCGGGGGTGACCGCGGTGTGGATGGGCTGGGCCAGCACGCCGTAGGGGGCGAGGAACACGTAGAACGCCACCCGGTACGCCACCACGCCGCCCTCGACCGCGCCGCCGAGGATGATGGCCGCGCCGAGCAGCAGGGCCGCTCCCGTGTGTTGCAGCACCGCCCAGCCCGAGAGGCGGAGCAGGCGCTGCACCGCGGCGTCGCGGGGAGCGAAGCGGGGGCGGAGGCGGAACCCGCGGCGGTGCAGGTCGTAGACCGGGATGGCCACGAAGGCGAGCACGCCGAGGGTGCCCCCGAGGCCGAGCACCACGATCTCCGCGGTGGTGAGCTCGAGGCCGGGGTCGGGGCCGGCGAGCAGGTAGAAGACGATCATCGAGGCGACGATGACGATGGTGTTGCCGATGGGCGCCGCGGCCGGGAGGGCGAAGACCCGCTTGGCGTTCAAGAGCGCGATGGACAAGAACCCGTACGCGTAGAGGACGAGCTGCGGCAGGAAGAACCGCAGGAGCACGGTGGCCAGCTGCTGTTGCTGCTCGGCCACGACCGGATCGGTGACCGCGCTGGTGAGCAGGTCGGCGAGCCAGGGAGCGAACACCATGCCGAGCACGGTGAGGGTGCCGAGGATGACCAGGAAGATCCCGAGCAGCCCGCCGGCCTGGCGCTCGGCCTCGGCGTCGTCGTCCCGGTCGAAGAGCTCGACGAAGCTGGGGACGAGCACAGCCGAGAGGGCGCCGGCGGCCAAGAGCTCGAACACCACCGTGGGAAGGGTGTTGGAGGCCTCGAACGTGTTGCCGAGGAAGCTGGTGCCGAGCACCGCCGCGACCACGATGACCCGGGCGCCGCCGAGGGCGCGCGAGACGGCCGCGGCCGCCCCCATGCCCGCCGCGGCGCGGCCGACCGAGCGAGGGGCCGGGGCGTCGACGGGGTCGGCCGGCGGTTCGGGCTGAGCGGTCAGGGGGTCTCGGGCCATTCGGGCATCGGCCCCTGCGCGCCGGCCCCGTAGCCGTAGTGGCCCACGACCCCGCGGCTCAGGTCGGCCTCTGCGAGCACCGCAGCCAGGCGCCCGGAGGGACCTCCGAGGTCGTCGACCGTCGAGATGGCGGCTGCCCGCTCTGCGTCGTCGCGTACAACGGCCACGATGTCGCCCTGGGACGGGCCGCCGTCCTGCTGGCGGTACTCCTCGGCCACCACGCCAGGTTGCCCCAGGTTCACGAGCACGTCGGCCATGACCGCGAGGTGGTCGGTCGACGACAGATCGGACTCGGTGCCCGACACCAGCAGCACCTGGAACTGGGCGTCGGCCAGGTCGGTGAGCTCATTGGCGCCGTCGCCGAGCTGCGAGAAGCTGAGGAAGCCGGCGTCGATCAGTGCGTTGGTGGCACCGTCGGAGGTGGCCCCCTCGGAGAGGTCCTGCAGGACCCGACGCCACGCCTGGCGCTGCATGGTCGCCGCGTCGGACACCTCGACGCCGATGGCCTCGGCCAGCGCCGCCTGCTCGTCGTCTTGCTCCAGCGCGAACGACGGATCGATCCACACCGTGCCGGGCACGGTGGCGCCCGCCTGCTGCAGCAGCCGGTCGGTGTCGTCGATGACCCCCTCGCCGACGCCCCGGTCGGCCATCACCAGCACGGAGCGTCCGTCGAGGCGGCCGTCGGCGGCCCACGGGGAGGCGTCCGTCAGCGACTCGTCGAGCTGCTCGTTCTCGGTGGCCAGGCGGTCGTTGGCCGCCTTGCGCTCGTCGAGCGTCTTGGACACGTCCTCGACCTGGTTCTGGAGGCTCTCGACCACCGAGGGGCCCACGAAGGTGGAGCCGACCACGATGCCGATGGCCAGGGCGAGGAACACGGCCACGATGGTGACCAGGTGGTAGCGGAAGGTGAGCACGTCAGAAGTTCCCGGTCAGGGTGACCCACATGTTGCGCAGCATCAGCCACACCGCATCGAGGATGGTCTGCAACGAATCGGACAGGGACAGGAGCACGAGCACCACCGCGAGGACCGCCAGGATGAGTAGACCGAGGTCGCGCCGGCGCAGGCGACCCTCGTAGAGCTTCGAGACGCCCTTGGCGTCGACCAGGATCGGGCCGATGCGCAGCCGGGTGAGGAAGGTGGAGGACATGCCCGCCCGGCCCTTGTCGAGGAACTCGACCATGGTCGCGTGCGTGCCCACGGCGACGATGAGCGACGCTCCGGCCTCATAGGCCAGCAACATCGCGGCGTCCTCGCTGGTGCCCTCGACCCAGAACTCCTGGTAGTCCACGCCCGCTGCCGCCAGCTCCTCGCGCCCGGGTCCCCGACCGTCGGGGTGGACGTGGTGGACGAGATCGGCCCCGCAGTGCAGTGCGCGATCGGACACCGAGTCGTAGTCGCCGATGATCACGTCGGGCTTGAGGCGATGGGAGAGCAGGGCGTCGGCGCCGCCGTCGACGCCGATGAGCACGGGCCGGTACTCGGAGATGTACGGGCGAAGGGCCCGGAGGTCCTCGCGGTAGTCGATGCCGCGCACCACGATCAGCGCGTGGCGGCCCTGGAAGTCGGCCTTCAGGGGCGGGATCTGCAGCGGGGCGAAGGTGAGCTCGGCCTCGTTGCGGATGTACTCGAGGGTGTTGATGGCGAACTGCTCGAGCTCTTCGCCGATCGAGCCACGGGCGTGGTCCATGCGGGCGACGACGTCGTCGTGGGTGAGCACCTTGGCGGTGGACACCACCTCGTCGCCGATGCGGACCTCGCCCCCTTCGATGGTGACGGTGTCACCGTCCTTCAGGCGGTCGAGGAGCGAGCGGTCGACCTCGTCGAGCAACGGGATGCCCGCGGCGACGACCCGGATGGGGCCGCCGTTGGGGTAGCGGCCGGAGATCGAGGGTGAGGCGTTGAGCACCGCCCCGGCCCGCTTCTCCACGAGGCCGTCGCCGGCGACGCGGTCGAGGTCGGCATGGTCGATGATGGCGATCTCACCGGGCTCGAGGCGCTTGATGAGGTCCTTGGTGCGCCGATCCACCCGCACGCGGGCGGTGATGGGCGCGTCGAGACCGGACACCTGGGTTCTCAGACGGCGCGCCATCTACGTCTCCAACATCGAGGGGGCAACGACGGCCCGTGGTCGGGGGCCGCGGCGCTGCCGCAACAGAACCGTCACATCGTACCGCTCGGGCGGCGCCCGACGCGATCGATGGCCCGCAGGGGCGGGGTAGCGTCGATGACCTTCGAGAACGAGACGGCCTCGCTCGCGAGGTTCAGACCGGCCACCACCACGAGGGCCCCGGTGCGCACCTCGGGTGCCGTGGCCAGCACCAGCGCGAGCCCGAGCGCACCCCCCACGACGTTGGCCCCGACGTCGCCGAGCATCAGCTCCTCGCGCAGGTCCGGCACGAGCAGGGCCGCCGCCGCACCCATCACGAGGGCCACCGCCGCGAGCTGCGGCGGGGCCTGCGTCGCAGCGACGAGGACGGCGAAGCCCAGGAGGGCGACCTTCAGAGTGCGACCCGGGGCGCGGTCGAAGAGGTTGGCGAGATTGGCGCAGAGCGCCACGAGGGCGGCGTCGAGCAGGATCCGCCCGATCGAGCCGGCGCGGGGCCCCGCCACCACGACCACGCCGACCGCAGCGCCCCCGAAGAGCTTCAGCGAGCCGGTGGTGAGCCGGCCGTGGGCCAGCGCGGCGAGGTGGCCCCGGAAGCCACCCGACTGGCCGGCGCCCGCCAGGTCGTCGAGCAGGCCGAGGAAACCGAGGCCCAGGACCAGCACGAGCACCTGGGCGCGCACCGGGGCCCATTCGGGGTCGAACGACCACCCGGCGGCGTCGGCGAGGGCGACCACCCCCTGGGCGGCGATGGCGGCCAGGACGACGACCAGGCCGCCGGCCGTGGGCAGGGTGTGGTCGCGGTAGTTGGTGCGTTCGAGCGCGGGGATGGCGAGCACGGGCCGGGTGCTCCACCACCCGGCGAGGCCGAGGGCGAGGCCGACGGCGAACGCGGCGAGGACCGTCACCGCGTGCTCAGCGCCCGCGCTCGCGGGCGGCGCTGGCCAACAGCTCGGCGGCGTGGCCGTGGGCGGCTTCGCTGTCCGGGCTCCCCGAGAGCATGCGCGACAGCTCGACGACCCGGGCGGGCTCGTCGAGGACCGACACCTGGGTGGTGGTGACCGAGCCGTCGTCGGCCTTGGCCACCGCCACCTGTGCGTCGGCGAAGGCGGCCACCTGGGGCAGGTGGGTGACCACGAGCACCTGGTGGTCGGTGCCCAGCTCGGCCAGCGAACGGCCGACCGCCAGCGCGGCGGCCCCGCCGATCCCGGCGTCGACCTCGTCGAACACCAGCACGGGGGGCCCGGCGGTCAGCACGAGGCGCAGGGCCAGCATGGTGCGGGCCAGCTCGCCCCCGGAGGCGACCTTCGCCAGTGGCAGCAGGGGCGCGCCGGGGTTGGCGGCGAGGGCGAACGAGACGTCGTCGCCGGGGTCGTCCTCCCCCACCGACACCCCGAGCACGGCCTTGGGCATGGCCAGGGCGCCGAGGTGGGCCTGCGTCGCCGCCGCCAACCCGGGTGCGGCCGCCCGTCGGGCCTGGCCCACGACCGCGCCGGCGGCGTCGACTGCGGCCACCGCCTCGGCGCGCCGGCGGTCGAGCTCTCGGGCCCGCTCCTCGTAGGCCTCGAGGTCGGCGAGGCGCTCGCCGACCTCGAGGCCGTAGGCGATGACCTCCGCCAGGGACTCGCCGTACTTGCGGGTCAGCTCGTGGAGCAGCTGGCGGCGGGAGCGCACCTCGGCGAGGCGCTGCGGGTCGTCGACGATCGACTCGCCGACGTCACGCAGCTCGGAGGCGAGGTCGCTGAGCTCGGCCTGCACCGCCAACAGGCGGCTCTCGACCCCCGCGAACGGCGGACGGCCGGCGACGGCCGCCAGTGCGGCCGCCAGGCGGTCCTGGCCACCGGCCTCGCCGGTGAGCTCTTCGACGGCGAGCGCGGCGGCCTCGCGGTGGGCGACGGCGTCGGCCAGTCGGCCCTCCTCCGCCGCGAGGCGTTCGTCCTCGGCGGCGTCGGTGAGGCCGGCGGCTGCCAGCTCGTCCACCTGGTAGCGGAGCAGGTCGATCTCCCGGGCCCGAGCGCGCTCGTCGCCCCCGAGCGCGGCGAGGCTCCGGTCGATCTCGGCGAGGTGCTCCCGAGCGGCCTTGAGCGGCGCGAGGTCCACGGCGCCGTAGCGGTCGAGCGCCCGGCGCTGGACCGACGGCGAGAGCAGCGACTGATGGGCGTGCTGGCCGTGCAGGTCCACGAGGTCGGCGCCGATCTCGGCCAGGGCCGAGACGGTGGCCAGGCGACCGTCGATGTAGGCGCGGCTGCGGCCGTCCCGAGGGATGACCCGGGTGAGGACCACCTCCTCGTCGCCGCGCAGGAAGCGACCCTCGACCCGTGCCTCCTCGGCGCCGGGGCGCACGAGCTGCGGATCGGCCCGGCCGCCCATCAACAGGTCGATGGCGCCGACGATGAGCGTCTTGCCCGCGCCCGTCTCGCCCGTGACCGCGGTCATGCCGGGACCGAAGACGATGGACAGCGAGGCGATGACACCGAGGTCCTCGACCGCCAGCTCGCTCAGCACGGCAGGCCCACCGTGGCGCTCCGGACCGTCAACGATCCTCCAGGCCGAACTTGGTCTTCAGGATCGCGTGGAAGTCCCGCTCGCCGAAGGTCACCATCCGGGCCCGGTGCTCCGACCCCGTGCACACGACGGCGTCGCCCGCCATGAGCTCGCCCAGGTTGCGCCCGTCGACTGACAGCGTCGCCGGCCGGTGCCCGCAGACCACGAGGCGGATCTCGTCGTCGGGGTTCAACACCAGGGTGCGGTCGAACAACATGTGCGGCGACACCGGGGTGAGCTGGATCGAGCGGTGGGTGGGCGCCACGATCGGACCCCTCGCCGAGAAGGCGTAGGCGGTCGAGCCGGTGGGCGTAGCCACGATGAGGCCGTCGGTGGCGTAGGTGGTGAAGAAGCGCCGGTTGACCCACACCTCGAGGCGCACGGTGTGGCCCGACGGGGTCTTCTCCAGCACGGCTTCGTTCAGGGCGAGGTGGTGGGGCCCGTCGTGCTCGGGCCAGCCCGCGGCCTCGACGGACACGTCGAGCAGCATGCGCTCTTCGACGTCGTGGTCGCCGGCGAGGATCCGCTCGAGGTCGGCCTCGAGCTCGTCGGGCTCGATCTCGGTGAGGTAGCCGAGCTGGCCGATGTGCACACCGAGGACGGGGACGCCCTCGGTGGACACCAGGTCGACCGCGCGCAGGATGGTGCCGTCACCGCCGAGGCTCACCGCGAGCTCGAGCCCGTCGGCGAGACGGGCGTCGTCCACGCCATACGCGTCGAGGCCCACGATGGCGGCGTCTTCGCGCGGCAGGCGCACTCCGTGGCCCCGGGCCACCAACCACTCGGTGGCCCGCCGGGCCGTGCGGGCGGCTTCTTCGCGCTCGTGGTGGACGACCAGGGCGACCGTGGCCACTCAGCCCTCTCCCCGTCGGGCGAGGGCCTCGGCCACCACGGCATCGAGATCGACCGACGGGGGCACCGCCGCGGCGGCGTCGGACGCGGGCGTGCGGGCCCACAGCAGGAACTCCACGTTCCCGTCGGCGCCGGTGAGGGGCGAGACCATGGCCCCCATGATGTCGGCTCCGTGGTCGACCAGGGCGCCTTTCACCTCTTCGAGCACGCGGCGCCACACCACGGGATCGGTGATGACCCCTTTGCCGCGGGCCGCCTCCTGGCGTCCGGCCTCGAACTGGGGCTTCACCAGCAGGACGAGGTCGGCACCCGGGCGCGCCACCGCCAGCAGCGCGGGCAGCACCGTACGCAGCGAGATGAAGGAGAGGTCGGCGGTCACGACGTCGACCGCACCTCCCACCGCCTCCGGCCCGCTCAGATCGCGGACGTTGGTGCGTTCGCGTACCACCACCCGAGGATCGGCGCGAAGGCGGGCGTCGAGCTGGCCGTGCCCGACGTCGACCGCCACCACCCGCAAGGCGCCCCGCTGGAGCAGTGCGTCGGTGAACCCGCCGGTGGATGCTCCGGCGTCGAGGGCATCGCAACCCTCGACCTCGATGGGGAACCGCTCGAGGGCGGCGTCGACCTTCTCGCCCCCGCGCCCCACGAAGCGGGGCGGGGGTCCGAGGACGGCCAGCGCCTCGTCAGGTGCGACGAGTCGCGCCGCCTTGTCCGCCGGGGCACCGGCCACGGTGACCCGCCCGGCGGCGATGTGTTCCTGGGCCTGGCGACGCGTCGGCGCCAGGCCCCGTCGAACCAGCTCGGCGTCGAGCCGGCGGCGAGGCGCCGTGGGAGCCCGGCCTCAGGCGCTCTTGGTGGCCGCGGCCTTCTTGGCCGTCGACTTCTTCGCCGCGGTCTTCTTGGCGGGCGCCTTCTTCGCGGGGGCCTTCTTGGCCGGGGCCTTCTTCGCTGCCGCGGCCTTCTTGGCGGGGGCCTTCTTGGCCGCGGGGGCGCCGTCCTTGGTGATCTTGTCGATCTGGCGCTCGAGGTCCTTCGTCAACTTCTCGATCTGGCGCTCGACGCGTCCGAGCTCGGTCTTGGTGGCGAGGCCCAGGCTCTTGACCTGCTCTTTGACCTCGGCGCGGATGCGGGAGGCCAGCTTCTCGCTGCGCTTGCGGTTCTCCTCGAGCAGTTCTTGGACCTTCTCCTGCGCCTGCTCTTGGCGGATCTGGCCCGCCTTCACGCCGTCGCGCACGATGGCCTCGGCCCGGCGCTGGGTGATCTGGGTGAACTCGACGAGGCCGTCGATGTACTTCTGGAGGAAATCGGTGGTCTGTGCCATACGGCCAGCCTACGACCGACCCCCCGCGCTTGCAACAGTTAGCACCCGGCCGATCAGCCGCCGGCGTGGCTCTCGTGGCGCTGCTGGGACGCGCTGATCTCGGCCTCGGCCGCCGTCCGGCCCTCCCAGCCACGCACCTCGGCGTACTTCTTGGGCTCCAGGACCTTGTAGATCTCGAAGAACTGCGAGATCTCGGCCAGGAGTTCGGGGCGCAGATCGTCGAGGTCGACGATGCCATCCCAGCGAGGGTCACCCGCCGGTGCGCACAGGACCTTGGCGTCGGGGCCGGCGTCGTCACGCATCCAGAACACACCCAGGGGGCGGGCCAGGACGTGGCAACCGGGGAAGGTCGACTCGTCGAGGAGCACGAGGGCATCGAGGGGGTCGCCGTCCTCGCTCAGGGTCCGAGGGAAGAAGCCGTAGTCCACCGGGTACCGCGCGGCGGTGAACAAGTGGCGATCGAGCCAGATCTCCCCCGTCTCGTGGTTGGCCTCGTACTTGTTGCGTGAACCCTGTGGGATCTCGATGACGACCTCGATCTCCATCAGCCCTGCTCCTGTCCTTCGTCGTTCGGGGCCTCGGCCAGCCCCTCGTCCTGCAACCACTGCCGCGCCACTGAGCGCGCCGACGCCCCCTCGAGCTCGACCTGAGCGCGCAGTTCGCGCATCACCTCGTCGGAGAGGCGCGGCGCCAGCTGGGCCACGAGCCCGGCGACCTCGGGGTAGTCCTCGGCGACATCCTCGCGGATGGTGAACGACGGGTTGTAGATGGTGAAGGTGCCGGCGTCCTCGAGGAGCTGCAACGACCCGTCGGCGAGGCGGGGGTCGGTGTTGAGGACCTGGCCGAACTGGCAGAACAGCCCCGACTCGACCTGCTCGAAGAGCTCGTCGGTGGGCACCTCGGCGGCCGGGGTGATCTGCGTGTCGAAGGCTCGCTCGAATCGCCGAAGCCCGTCCGGGTCGTCGGCGAAGCCGGAGGCCTCGTCCACGCAGAGGCTCGGGCTCGCCTCGTCATCGTCGCCCAAGACCTCGGCCAGGTCGGCGAGGGTGCGGATGCCGAGGTCGTCGACCGTCGCCGGTGCCGCAGCGATGGCGTAGGTGCTGTTCAGCGGTGCGGGCGGGAGCCACTCGATCTGGTTCAGCTCGTGGTCGCGGTCGCGGACGGCCTCGTAGAGCTCGTTCGAAGTGCCGGCAGGATCGCCCTGTCGGAGGATTCGGGTCCAGCCGGTTCCGGTGTACTCCCAGTAGCCGTCGATGAGGCCGCTCAGCTGCGCCTGGCGCACCACCGCGGTGCCGCCGGCGCCGATCTCCTGGTGGACGGTCGCGCCCGCGGCGCGGGCCGCCTCCACCGCCACCCATCCGAGCAGCTCCTGCTCGGGGGAGTCCTTCGAGCCGATGGCAAGGTCGGCCTCGGTGAGGTCCACGTCCCCGCCGGTCCACACGAGGGCGTCGGCACCGTCGTCGGCGGGATCGGCCTCGGGCACGTCGGCGGCGCACCCGGCCAGGAGCGCAGCGAGGAGCAGCAGGCTCGCGGGCATGACGCCGAGGCGGGCCGCCCGGAGGATCCTCATCCGCCCATGGTGGCCGATGGAGCGGCGGCAAGGGCCGCGTCCACGGCGGCGGCGAGGTCGGCGAAGACGGCGTCGGGCGTGGGGTCCACCGGCAGGTCGTCGGCCTTGGTCACCCCGCTGAGCACCAGCACCCAGTCGTAGCCGAGGGCGCGGGCGAAGCGCCCGTCGGTGTCGGGCCGGTCGCCCACGGCCACCCCGCGCGGCCCGACCAGGGCCCGCACGTGGTCGGCCATCGGCGCGTAGGGCTTGCCCGCGACGATCGGCGTCACGCCGGCCGCGGTGGCGACGGCCGCGAGGATGGCACCTCCGCCCGGCACCGGGCCGGACGGCGTGGGGTAGGTGGCGTCGTCGTTGGTGGCGAGGAGGCGAGCGCCGCGCCGCACGGCGCGCGATGCCCTGTCGAGCTCGTCGTAGTCGAAGTCGCGGTGGAAGCCCACGATCACCGCGTCGGCGTCGCCGTCGCGCACCGGAACGGCTCCCCTGGCCAGGACGGCCTCCTCCACGCCGGGGCCGGCGCACAGGAGGACAGTCTCGCCGGGCTCGATCAATGCCACCGCCACCATGGCCGAGGTGACCACGTCGCCCACCGCGGGAATGCCGTGTCGGGCCAGTTTGGCCTCCTGGTCGCCCACCCGCGCCGCGGAGTTGTTGGTGACGAGCACGACCCGCTCCCCCGCCGCCCGGAGGCGCTCGATGGCGGCGGCCGCACCGGGGAGAGGTTGGTCGTCCAGCCAGACGACACCGTCGAGGTCGAGCAGCCAGGGCATGCGGCACAGTCTGCTAGCAAGAGGGACGTGCCCCCCACCTCGGCCCCCGACGTCTCCGACACACCCACCGCCGGCCCTGCCTTCGCGCCCTTCCTCGGCGTGCGTTACGACCCCGACCGCTTCGGGCCCGACGCCGTGACCGCCCCGCCCTACGACGTGCTGAGCGAAGACGACCGGGCGTCGTTCCTGGCGCGGGACCCCCACAACGCGGTGCGCATCGACCTCCCCCGCCCCGAGGACGGGGTCGACGCCTACGAGGTGGCCGCCCGCCTGTGGCAGAGGTGGCTGGAGGAGGGCGTGCTCGTCATCGACGACGAGCCCAGCATGTACGTCTACGCGATGGGCTTCTTCGACGAGTCGGGCCGTCCGCACCAGACCACCGGCGTCATCGGTGCCCTCACCCTCAGCCGCCCCGGCGAGGGCGGGATCCTCCCCCACGAGCACACCACCCCCAAGGCCAAGAGCGACCGCCTCGACCTGTTGCGGGCCACTCATGCCAACCTCTCCCCCATCTGGGGCCTGTCGCCGGTCGCCGGGCTCACCGCCCTGTGCGAGCAGACGGCGCCCCCCGACTGGGCCTGGACCGACGACGACGGCGTGCACCACCGCCTGTGGCAGGTGCGCCAGCCCGGCGTGCTCCAGGCCATCTCCGAGGCGGTCAGCTCGGCGCCGGTGCTCATCGCCGACGGCCACCACCGCTTCGAGACCTCGGTGGCCTACCGCGACGAGCGCCGTGAGGTGGACGGCCCCGGCGGCAACTACGACGCCACCCTGGCCTATGTGGTCGAGCTGGCCGACGAGCAGCTCACCGTCCTGCCCATCCACCGGCTGCTGGCGGGCCTGCCCGACGGCCTCGACCTCCCTGCCGCCCTCTCACCCTGGTTCGACGTGTTCGAGGACGGCGCCGGCGACGACGCCGGCCTGCCCGCCCGCATGGTCGACGCCGGGGCGCTCTGCCTCGTGACGGCAGAGGGCCGCTGGCTGCTGCGTCCCCGCCCCGAGGCCATGGAGGCTGCCCGCGACCTGGACTCCAGCCGCCTCGACGTCGCCCTCGCCGGCCTGCCCACCCACGAGCTCAGCTACCAGCACGGCGTGGGCAACGTGGTGGACGCGGTCGAGTCCGGTCAGGCCAGCGCCGGCGTCCTCCTGCGGCCGGCGACGGTCGACCAGATCACCGCCATCGCCCACGGTGGCGAGCGCATGCCCCCCAAGACGACGTTCTTCCACCCCAAGCCCCGCACCGGCATGGTCTTCCGCTCCTTGGATTAGCGAGTACCGAAACGCCTCGCCCCTCGCGGCGCTGGGCCCGCGTCCGGTTCGGGCGGCGTGATCTGCGGCGAAACGGCGCGAAAAAGAGGCGAGGACCGCTTGGGTCTCGTCCGTTCGGCCGGAGGCCGCGTCCGACTCCCGGTTCTGGGAAGCGTCGAGCCGCCGCGGGCTAGGCGACGTCCCAGGTGGCGCCGCTGCGGAGCAGGGCCTCGAGATCGCCGGGGCCCTTGGCCGCCTGCGCCGCCGCCAGCTGCTCGGACACCGCGGAGCCGTACTCTTGGCGCTCGACGGCGCGGAACACCCCGATGGGGGTGGGCTCGTGGGGGCCACGAGCCAGGCGGGACAGGGTGAAGGCGAGGTCCGGGTAGTCCCGGGACTCATCGTGCACGAGGATGGCGTCCTCGCCCACGTCGGCCACGTTGGCGATCGAGGCGTGCCCCTGCGAGCTGAGGGTGACGCACAGCGACCCCTCGGGCCCGAAGCGGATGGGCTCGCCGTGCACCAGCGGGATCAGCATCGACTCGCGATTGGCCTTGCTGGTGATGTCCTCGAACGCGCCGTCGTTGAAGACGTTGCAGTTCTGGTAGATCTCGACGAAGGCCGCACCCTTGTGGTCGTGGGCCCGGCGGAAGGTCTCGATCATGTGAGCACGGTCCATGTCGTGGGTGCGGGCCACGAAGGTGGCCTCTGCCCCGAGGGCCACGCTGATGGGGTTGAACGGCGTGTCCAGCGAACCGAGAGGGGTCGACTTGGTCACCTTCCCCACCTCGCTCGTGGGCGAGTATTGACCCTTGGTCAGACCGTAGATCTGGTTGTTGAACATCAAGATGGTGATGTTCACGTTGCGGCGGAGGGCATGGATCAGGTGGTTGCCGCCGATGGAGAGGTTGTCGCCGTCGCCGCCGATGACCCACACGTCGAGGTCGGGGCGGGCCATGGCGAGGCCGGTGGCGATGGCCGGGGCCCGGCCGTGGATGGAGTGCATCCCGTAGGTGTTCATGTAGTACGGGAAGCGGGCCGCGCACCCGATGCCGGACACGAACACCGTGTTCTCGCGGGCCACCCCCAGGTCGGGCATCAGCATCTGCACGGCGGTGAGGATGGAGTAGTCCCCGCACCCCGGGCACCAGCGGACCTCCTGGTCGCTGGACCAGTCCTTCTTGGTGGTGATCTCGACGTTGCTCAAGCTTCCCGCTCCTGTTCACTACGCCCGCTCTGCGTTCGGCCACGCAGGCGGCGGGCCGCTGATTCGGACGAGCCTCCGGTCCTCGGGCTCATCGGGCGATCTCCTCGCGGATGGCCTGCTCGAGCTCGCCGGCAGTGAACGGTTCGCCCCGCACCTTGCTGATGGACTTGGCGTCGACGAGGAACTGGCCGCGGATCAGGAGCGACAGCTGGCCGAGGTTCATCTCGGGGATGATCACCCGCGGGTAGCGGGTGACCACGTCGCGCAGGTTGGAAGGGAAGGGGTTGAGGTGGGTGAGGTGGGCACTGGCCACCTTGAGCCCATCGTTGCGGGCCCGGTTGACGGCGCCGTCGATGGCGCCCCAGGTGGACCCCCAGCCGAGCACCAGCAACTCGGCGTCGTCCACGTCGCCCTCGACCACGAGGTCGGGGATGTCCTTGGCGATGCCGGCCACCTTGGCCGCCCGCAGCTCGACCATGCGCTCGTGGTTGGCAGGGTCGTAGGAGATGTTGCCGGTGCCGTCCTGCTTCTCGATGCCGCCGATGCGGTGCATCAGCCCCGGCGTGCCCGGGATCGCCCACGCCCGCGCCAGGGTGTCGGGATCGCGCAGGTAGGGCCAGAACTCGGGGTTGCCGTCGTCGTCCACGTGGTTGGGCTCGGTGGCGAACGTCGTGCGCAGGTCGGGCAGGGTGGACACGTCGGGCAGGCGCCACGGCTCGGAGCTGTTGGCCAGGTAGCCGTCCGACAGCACCATCACCGGAGTGCGGTACTTGAGCGCGATGCGGGCGGCCTCGATGGCGACGTGGAAGCAGTCGGCCGGGCTCTTGGAGGCCACGATGGGGATGGGCGACTCGCCGTGGCGGCCGAACATGGCCATGAGGAGGTCGGCGGCCTCGGTCTTGGTGGGGAGGCCCGTCGAGGGACCACCGCGCTGGATGTTGATGATCAGCAGGGGAAGCTCGAGGCTGACCGCGAGGCCCATCGTCTCCGACTTGAGGGCCACGCCCGGACCACTGGTGGTGGTCACGGCCAGGTGCCCACCGAAAGCGGCACCGAGGGCCGAGCCGATGCCGGCGATCTCGTCCTCGGCCTGCAGGGTGCGCACGCCGAAGTTCTTGTGCTTGGACAGCTCGTGCAGGATGTCCGACGCCGGGGTGATGGGGTACGAGCCGAGGAACAGGGGCAGCTCGGCTTGCCGGCTGGCGGCCACGAGGCCCCACGCGAGGGCGGTGTTGCCCGTGATGGACGTGTAGGTGCCGGGCTCGAGGGTGGCGGGCTTGACCTGGTAGGTGCTCTCGAAGAGCTCGGCGGTCTCACCGAACGCGTGCCCCGCCTTGTAGGCGGCGGTGTTGGCGGCGGCGACGTTGGGCTTGCCGGCGAACTTGGCGCCGATCCACTCGAGGGTGGGCTCCATCGGCCGCGTGTACATCCAGGAGATGACGCCGAGGGCGAAGAAGTTCTTGGAGCGCTCGGCGTCGCGAGGCTTCACGTCGAGGTCGGCGCAGGCCTGCTTGGTGAGGCTCGTCATCGGCACCTCGTAGACCGTGTAGCCCTTCAGGCTGTCGTCTTCGAGTGGGTTGACGTCGTAGCCCGCCTTGGCCAGGTTGCGGGCCTCGAAGGCATCGGTGTTGACGATGACGACGCCGCCCGGCTCGAGGGTGTGCAGCTCGCTGCGCAGGGCCGCCGGGTTCATGGCGATCAGCACGCTCGGGGCGTCGCCCGGCGTCGTGATCGGGTGGTCCGAGATGTGGACCTGGAACGCGGACACGCCGGCCAGGGTGCCCGCAGGGGCGCGGATCTCGGCGGGGAACACCGGCAGCGTGGCCAGGTCGTTGCCGAACAGCGCGCTGGCGCTGGTGAAGCGATCGCCGGTCAGCTGCATGCCGTCGCCGGAATCACCGGCGAACCGGATGATGACGCGGTCGAGGACCTGCTGGTCGTGGACGTGCTCAGCGGTGTCTGCCACCCGTGCTCCTCTGTGGGGGCCCCGTGGCCCCGAGGTGTGATCGGTCCCCTCAGGCTAAGGGGCCGCGTCGGCCGTACGGTCTAGTCCGGCGCGGGTCAGGCGACGGTGATGCTGTCGTCCAGGTACACGTCCTGGATGGCGTTCAGCAGCTCGATGCCCTCGGCCATCGGCCGCTGGAACGCCTTCCGCCCGCTGATGAGGCCCAGGCCACCGGCGCGCTTGTTGATGACCGCGGTGCGCACGGCCTCGGCCAGGTCGGTCGCGCCCGACGAGGCGCCACCCGAGTTGATGAGGCCGATGCGGCCCATGTAGCAGTTCGCCACCTGCCAGCGGCAGAGGTCGATGGGGTGGTCGGTGGTCAACGTCTCGTAGACCAGCTTCGAGGTCTTGCCGTAGCCGCTGCCCATGGCCGTGTAGCCACCGTTGTTCTCGGGCAGCTTCTGCTTGATGATGTCGGCCTCGATGGTCACGCCGAGGTGGTTGGCCTGGCCGGTGAGGTCGGCGGAGGCGTGGTAGTCGACGCCGTCCTTCTTGAACCCTGAGTTGCGCAGGTAGCACCACAGCACGGTGAACATGCCGAGCTCGTGGGCGCGGGCGAAGGCCTCGCTCACCTCCTGGAGCTGGCGGGTGCTCTCGTCGGAACCGAAGTAGATGGTGGCGCCCACACCGGCGGCGCCGAGGTCGAAGGCCTGGTCGACGTTGCCGAACATCACCTGGTCGAACTTGTTGGGGAGCGTGAGCAGCTCGTTGTGGTTGAGCTTCACGATGAAGGGGATCTTGTGGGCGTAGCTGCGGGAGACCGCGGCGAGCACACCGAAGGTGCTGGCCACCGCGTTGCAGCCGCCCTCGATGGCGAGCTCGACGATGTTCTTGGGGTCGAAGTACTTGGGGTTGGGCGCGAACGACGCCGCCGCCGAGTGCTCGATGCCCTGGTCCACGGGCAGGATCGACACGTGACCGCTGCCGGCGAGGCGACCGTGGCTGTAGAGCGACTGGAGGTTGCGCAGCACCTGGGGGGAGCGGTCGGTCTGGGCCATCACCCGGTCGATGAAGTCGGGACCGGGAAGCTCGAGATCCTCCCTGGCGATGCCCTTCGACTCATGTGCCAGGAGGCTCTCGGCCTCGTCACCCAGCAAGCTCGTGATGTCCATCGTTCGATGCGCTCCTCGTGTGGCGTCCTGCGGGCAAGGGTATTCGGCCGCGTGCCCGCGATCACATTGGCGATGACCCGACCATCGCCCATCGCGTTCCTCGCGGCCAGAGGCGATGGTCCCACGGTCCTCGGCCGACGCCCGAGTGGCTGATGTCAGAGCCCCTGCGTACGGTGACCAGACAGCGCAGGTCACCTTCCCCCTCGACCCAGCGGCGCCCTGCCCTCGGCGGGCGCGACCCCCCCAAGGAGCGAAGATGAACCTCACCATCCTGCGCGGCCACCTCCGCCGTGCCCCCGAGACCCGCACCCTCGCCTCAGGCGAACAGGTCGTGGGCTACGAGCTCGCCGCCGGGCGGTCCGGCGAACGCACCGAGCCCGTCCCCGTCGTCTGGCACGACCCCGCGGCCGCCGCGCTCGCCCTCGGTGCGGGCGACGAGGTCGTGGTCGTCGGCCGTGTCCGCCAGCGCTTCTTCCGGGCCGGTGCCGGAACCCAGAGCCGCACCGAGGTGGTGGCCGACGCGGTGGTCAACGCCCGCCACGCCAAGCGCAGCCGCGCCGCCGTGGACCGCGCCCTGGCCCGCGCCGCACAGGACTACGACGCCGAGCCCCTCAGCGCGTGAGCTCCGGAGGGGCGTCGGGCCTCAGCGCAGCGCCCGGAGGCGGTCGGCCACGTCGCCGAAGTCGGGATCCACCCGAAGGACGCGCTCGAAGAGGTCCCGGGCGTGGGCGATGTCACCAGCGCGCTCGTACAGGTCGGCCAGAGCGTAGGCCCGCCGGAGGTGGTGTTCGTGAGCGGCCTTGGGCAGCTTCCAACCGTGCGCCCCCAACAGGGCGATCGCCGGTCGGATCTCGCCCTGGTCGGCGAGGGCGCCCGCAGCCACGATGCGCCCCTCGGTCACCAGCTCGGCGCTGGGGGACGCCTCTCGCAGCTCCAGCCAGAGCTCATCGACCTTCTTCCACTTGCCGAGGGCCCGGTAGCAGTCGGCCAGCACCGGGTGCTGCTCGGTCGAGTCGGTGAGGTCTCGGAACGCCTCGATCTCCCGTGCCGCCTGCTTCCAGCGGCCCATGCGGTAGTAGGTCAGCCCGAGCAGCTCGCGCGCCGGTGCGAACGTCGGCACTCGCTCGGCCATCGGGGCGAGCAGCTTGCGACTGTCGCCGTAGCGCTCACGGTCGAACGCCCGCGCCGCGTCGCGCACCACCTTGGCCAGCTTCTCGGCCTGGCGGGCATCGACGGCCTTGCCGAGCTCCTCACGCTGATCGGCGATGGGTGCGCTGGGTACCGTGCGGTCGCTGCGACCGGCCCCCTTGCCCATGGCGGCCTTCTTCTGGCGGCCGCGACCGACTGCGCCGGAAGCTTCGTCGCGGACGTCGTCCACCCGGACCCATTCGTCGGGGGTGAAGTCCTTGCCGTGGTTCTTGTCCCGGGCTTCCTGGACCGCCTTGCGCCACTCCGCGGTCGCGCTGTCCCCTACGCCCTCGAGCGGAGCGATACGAGCCGCACCCTTGCGTGCCAGGCTGCCCCAGCCCTTGCGGTAGACCTCGCCCTGGCCCTCCACGTCGTGGTCGCGTGCGGACGAACGCCGCGTCGGACCGCCCTTCGCGCCAGGCTTGCTCCGGCTGGGGGCCCCGGAGCGCTTCGCACTCGGTGGGCCCGAGCGCTTCGCCGATCCACCGGCACCGCTCGACCCGGACCGCTTCGGTGGGCCACCCGATCGAGAGGCCGAGCCGCCCGAGCCAGAGCGGCTCGACCCGCCCGCGCTTCGGCTCGACGAGCCGCCGGGCCCACTCGCACGCCCACCGGGGCCGGCGCTTCGACTCGACGGCGGGCCCGAACGCTTCGGACCGGACCCTGACGGCCTCGAGGAGCCTCCGGCCGCCTTGGGGCGGGACCCGCTGGGCCGCCCTTTGGCGCGCGAAGAGGAATCGGAGGGCCCAGGCATGGGCCGCAGCGTACCGGAGCCACCCCGACGCCCGGCCACGGCCCGCACCAGGCCCGAGTACGCGAAGAAGACCCCGCCGAAGCGGGGCCTTCCTCTGAGAAATCCGGCGGCGACCTACTCTCCCAGGGGATCTCTCCCCAAGTACCATCGGCGCTGGTGGGCTTAACTTCCGTGTTCGGCATGGGAACGGGTGTGACCCCACCGCCATCGCCACCGAAACTTGTTGTCAACGGGGAGCAGCACGCCGACCGGCGGCGCTCTCCCCTGCAAAGGAACTGCCCTTGCAGAACTCCATAGCGAGCACGAACATCATCGTAAATCCAAGCCCTCGGCCGATTAGTACCGGTCGGCTGAACACATTGCTGTGCGTACACCTCCGGCCTATCAACGTGATCGTCTGGTCACGGGCCTTACCTGGTTAACCCAGTGGGGAATCTCATCTAGGAACAGGCTTCGCACTTAGATGCTTTCAGCGCTTATCCCTTCCGCAGGTCGCTAACCAGCCGTGCCCTTGGCAGGACAACTGGCACACGAGAGCTGCGTCCGTCCCGGTCCTCTCGTACTAGGGACAGCTTTCCTCAAATTCCCTCCGGCTGCAGAGGATAGGGACCGAACTGTCTCACGACGTTCTAAACCCAGCTCGCGTACCGCTTTAATGGGCGAACAGCCCAACCCTTGGGACCTGCTACGGCCCCAGGATGCGATGAGCCGACATCGAGGTGCCAAACCTTCCCGTCGATATGGACTCTTGGGGAAGATGAGCCTGTTATCCCCGGGGTACCTTTTATCCGTTGAGCGACGGCGCTTCCACACGCAACCGCCGGATCACTATGCCCTGCTTTCGCACCTGCTCGACGTGTATGTCTCGCAGTCAAGCTCCCTTGTGCCATTGCACTCGACGGCTGATTGCCAACCAGCCTGAGGGAACCTTTGGGCGCCTCCGTTACTCTTTAGGAGGCGACCGCCCCAGTCAAACTACCCACCTGCCACTGTCCCCAATCCGGATAACGGATCTAGGTTAGAGTTCCGGCATGTGCAGGGTGGTATTTCAAGGGTGACTCCACGCCGGCTGGCGCCGACGCTTCCAAGTCTCCCACCTATCCTACACAACACATACCAAAACCCAATATCAGGCTGTAGTAAAGGTCCACGGGGTCTTTCCGTCCTTCTGCAGCTAACGAGCATCTTTACTCGTACTTCAATTTCGCCGGGCCTATGGTTGAGACAGTAGGAAAGTCGTTACGCCATTCGTGCAGGTCGGAACTTACCCGACAAGGAATTTCGCTACCTTAGGACCGTTATAGTTACGGCCGCCGTTTACCGGGGCTTAGGTTCAGAGCTTCGCCCGAGGGCTAACCCTTCCCCGTAACCTTCCGGCACCGGGCAGGCGTCACAGCGTATACGTCGCCTTGCGGCTTAGCACGCTGCTGTGTTTTTAGTAAACAGTCGCTTTCCCCTAGTATCTGCCACCCCTTCGAGCTCGGGACGCGAAGTCCGTCACCCTAATGGGGTCATCCTTCTCCCGAAGTTACGGATGTATTTTGCCGAGTTCCTTAACCATAGTTCTCCCGATCGCCTTGGTATTCTCTACCTGCCCACCTGTGTTGGTTTGGGGTACGGGCACCACGTGAGCTCGCTAGAGGCTTTTCTCGGCAGCATGGGATCAGTGACTTCGCCTGTATCGGCTCGGCATCGCGTCTCAGGATGTGTGAGGCCCGGATTTACCTAGGCCTCTCCCTACTCGCTTACCCCAGGACAACCATCGCCTGGGTTCACCTACCCTCCTGCGTCCCCTCATTGCTAGCCGCGTCAACGGTGTGTCGGTTCGTCTACCCGAAGGCAGACAGCCCCTAGCACCAAAGAGTTGGCTTGGGCGCGCACGTGGTGGTACTGGAATATCAACCAGTTGTGCATCGACTACGCCTTTCGGCCTCGCCTTAGCTCCCGACTTACCCTGGGAGGATTAGCCTTCCCCAGGAACCCTTGGGCTTTCGGCGGAGGGGTTTCTCACCCCTCTCTCGCTACTCATGCCAGCATTCTCACTTGACCACGGTCCACGACGGTTCACACCGCCGCTTCGCTCCGAGATCAACGCTCCCCTACCATCCATGCAAAGCATGGATCCGCGGCTTCGGCTCTGGACTTGAGCCCCGTTACATTGTCCGCGCAGGATCACTCGACCAGTGAGCTGTTACGCACTCTTTCAAGGGTGGCTGCTTCTAAGCCAACCTCCTGGCTGTCTGTGCAATCCCACATCGTTTACCACTTAGTCCAGAATTAGGGGCCTTAGCCGGCGGTCTGGGCTGTTTCCCTCTCGACCATGAAGCTCATCCCCCATGGTCTCACTGCCGGGCTGTGGAGCAACGGTATTCGGAGTTTGGTTGGGGTCGGTAAGCTTGTAGGCCCCCTAACCCATCCAGTGCTCTACCTCCGCTGCTGAACACCCGACGCTGCACCTAAATGCATTTCGGGGAGAACCAGCTATCACCGAGTTTGCTTGGCCTTTCACCCCTATCCACAAGTCATCCCCCCAGTTTTCAACCTAGGTGGGTTCGGGCCTCCACGGGGTCTTACCCCCGCTTCACCCTGCTCATGGATAGATCACTCGGCTTCGGGTCTGCAGCACACGACTAAACGCCCTATTCAGACTCGCTTTCGCTCCGGCTCCCCATCACTGGTTAACCTTGCCGCATACCACAACTCGCTGGCTCATTCTTCAAAAGGCACGCCATCGCGGCCAGGACAAAGTCCTGACGACGCTTTGACTGATTGTAAACCAACGGTTTCAGGTACTATTTCACTCCCCTCCCGGGGTGCTTTTCACCTTTCCCTCACGGTACTAGTTCGCTATCGGTCGTCTACGTATACTTAGCCTTACGAGGTGGTCCTCGCAGATTCACGCCGACTTTCACGGTTCCGGCGCTACTTGGGAACACCAATCAGAGTCCGATTGCCTTTCGTGTACAGGGCTCTTACCTTCTGTGGCGCGCCGTTCCTGAACGCTTCCACTAGACATCGGATTGGTAACTCTGTGACGGATCTGGTGCTCCGTCCATTGGGTCCCGCTACCCCGAAGTGGCAACGCCACCAGGCTATTACACCACTTCGGTTTGGGCTCTTCCCGTTTCGCTCGCCGCTACTCAGGGAGTCGCTGTTGCTTTCATTTCCTCGGGTTACTTAGATGTTTCAGTTCACCCGGTTCCCTCTACCGGTCCTATGTGTTCAGACCGGAGTGACACCCCATGACGGGTGCCGGGTTTCCCCATTCAGACATCCACGGATCAAAGCTTGGTCGGCAGCTCCCCGTGGCTTTTCGCAGCCACCCACGTCTTTCTTCGGTAGTAGACGCCAAGGCATCCACCGTTGGCTCTTTGTAGCTTGGAAGAACAAAGATGCTCGTGCTCGCTATGCAATTCTCAAGGGTCGTCGGGGAGCACAGCGGTGCCCCGGCACGAGGCCGGGGCATCGAGGGCACTCCCTCAAAACGGAATAGAGAACGACGGTCCGTTCACCGGTCGGCCTAGGAGAAGTACATCTACCACCAGGCCGGCGGCTTCAAGAACGAGTAGCTAGTGCATCAACTGGGAGTAGTCCCTCGAGAAACCCGAGGGACGTTGTAACTCCTTAGAAAGGAGGTGATCCAGCCGCACCTTCCGGTACGGCTACCTTGTTACGACTTCACCCCAATCGCCGACCCCACCTTCGACAGCTCCCTCCCCAAAGGGGTTGGGCCACTGGCTTCGGGTGTTGCCGACTTTCGTGGTGTGACGGGCGGTGTGTACAAGGCCCGGGAACGTATTCACCCCGGCGTTGCTGATCCGGGATTACTAGCGACTCCGACTTCATGGAGTCGAGTTGCAGACTCCAATCCGAACTGAGACCGGCTTTATGGGATTCGCTCAACCTCGCGGTATAGCAGCCCTTTGTACCGGCCATTGTAGCATGTTTGCAGCCCTGGATATAAGGGGCATGATGACTTGACGTCGTCCCCACCTTCCTCCGAGTTGACCCCGGCAGTCTCCCACGAGTCCCCGCCATTACGCGCTGGCAACATAGGATAAGGGTTGCGCTCGTTGCGGGACTTAACCCAACATCTCACGACACGAGCTGACGACAGCCATGCAGCACCTGTCTCAGAGTTCCCGAAGGCACCAATCCATCTCTGGAAAGTTCTCTGGATGTCAAGACCTGGTAAGGTTCTTCGCGTTGCGTCGAATTAAACCACATGCTCCGCTGCTTGTGCGGGCCCCCGTCAATTCCTTTGAGTTTTAGCCTTGCGGCCGTACTCCCCAGGCGGGGCACTTAATGCGTTAGCTTCGGCACGGAGTCCGTTGATAGAACCCCACACCTAGTGCCCAACGTTTACGGCGTGGACTACCAGGGTATCTAATCCTGTTTGCTACCCACGCTTTCG
>OBLX010000032.1_pt1 | contig 65496 bp, 65 predicted proteins | sample 1519811 | NCBI WGS metagenome assembly OBLX01 (sample SAMEA3991476, study PRJEB22521) | metagenome | biome: anthropogenic terrestrial biome; feature: sewage plant; material: surface water | place: Sweden | collected 2012-09-26
GCACGGCCCCGGACGGCACCTACTCGATCGCCGGCTTGCCTGCGCTGCCGGTCCGGGTGCGGATCATGGACCTGACCGGCGCCCATGTCCCCGAGTACTGGGACGACGTCTCCGGTCCCGGGGCGGGTTCGGACTACCCCTCGGCCACCGTCGTCACCGTCGCCGGCGGCGCCACCTCGACCGTCGACGCGGCGCTCACCCTCAGCAACTGAGGCGGACGGCGAGCGAGGTGGGCCGACTGGTCGGCCCGCCGCCGCCGCGCCTCAGATGCTGTCCCAGTAGGTGCCGGCCAGCATGCGCTCGATGGTGGCGCGGTGCATGACGTAGTCGTCGGGGTCCTCGGGGGCGTCACGCTCGCCGAAGAACACCCCGCGCTGGGCGGTGCGGGTCATCACGATGCCGTGGCGCAGCGCCGCGTACATCAGGTACCAGTCGAGGTCACGGGGGGTGTGGCCGGTGAGCGACTCGTACAGGCCGGCGACGTCGTCGCGGTGCAGGTAGCGGGGCATGCCCGGCAGGCCGTACTGCTCGGCGAGGTCCTGGAAGAAGCGGTGGATGAAGATCATCCAGGCGAGGTCCAGCTCGCGGGGGCCGAGGGCGGCCATCTCCCAGTCCAGCGCGGCCACGGGTTCGAAGTCCCGGTAGATCATGTTGCCGATGCGGCCGTCGCCCCAGCTGACCACGGTGGGGCCCTCGTCCTCGGGCCAGTGCTCGTCGAGCCAGGCGAAGGCAGCCTCGAGGATGGGCAGGCGGATCTCGTCGGCGGGTGTTCCTCCCCCCTCTGAGGGGCCGCTCGGGCCCAGGGCGCCTCGGGTCCAGTCGTAGAAGGCGCGCTGGCCGTTCACGTGGCGCCGCAGCGGGGTGTCGCCGGGGGCCGACGTGTCGAGGAAGGCCACCTCGTCCTCCGTGGCCACGAGCGAGTGCAGCTCGGCCACCACCTCGACCGACCGGTCCTGGAGGCGGCGCTGGTCCACGGGGTCGGCGTCGAACAGCCAGTTGTCGCCGAAGGGGTAGGGCATGACGTCGGGCGGGACGACGCCGTCGACCCGGGCCATGACGATGAAGGGCGAGCCGACCGGCTCGGGGTCGGGCTCGAACCAGAGGTTGCGGGGCACGGGGACGCTGGTGCGCTCGCCCACGAGGTTCATCACCCGGTGCTGCAGCTCGAGGTCGTAGGTGGGGAAGACGGGGACGGCGCTGGCCTCGGGCTCGAGGCGGGCGACGCACCGCTCGTGGTGCTCGCCGTCGGCGTCGGTCCACTCGGCGTCGAACAGGAGGGTCTCGCTCGACATGCCGTTGGTGGAGGGTGCGGCGAGGTCGCTGACCACCCCGTGGGTGGCGCCGGGGCGGGCCGCCAACCAGGCGCTGAGGCGCTCGGTCAGCTCGTCGTGGCTGCGGGTGGAGGTCTGGGGGCGGTCGGTCGACGGTGGCCCCCCGGCGGCGTCGGTGTCGCTCATAGGCCGACCAGTGTGGCAGCCCCGTCGGTCCGGGGCGTTCGAGTGGTTCCGCGCGGCCGTGGGCCGACGCCTTGAACCGCGCCGCCGCCGGTCCGATGGGGAGGGCAAGCCTCGTGAGAGGTGAGAGGGGGGCACCGTGACCGATCCACACGAACCTGCTGATCGACCAGTGGACCAGCGCTGTCGGGTGCTGCTGCGGCTCGCCATGGTCGAGGGCCAGCGGGGCCACCGCGGCGCGGCGCGTGACCTGCTCGCCGCCGCCGAGTGCGAGGCCCGGCGCAGCGATCGACCCGACCTGCTGGCCGAGGTGCGCCGTGCCTGCGTCCGCGCCAGCCAGACCCCGGTGCGCGCCTGACCACGAGAAGGGCCCTCGGGCGGCTCGACTGAACGGCGCCGGTACGGCGGGACCACGCCGCTACCGTTCGGGGCGTGAGCGGCGGTGACCGGGACGGGCCGGACCAGGGCGAGGAGCGCCTGAAGGTCGGCCACGCCAAGGACGTGGCCGCCGGGCCCGGCGGCGTGGTGGCGGGGACGCGCATGGCGGTGGCCCAGATGGGGGTGCGGCGAGGGACCAGGGCCCTCCTGAAGGTCAACCAGGCCGACGGCTTCGACTGCCCGGGCTGCGCCTGGCCGGAGGACGCCCCCGGGGGGCGTTCGCACGCCGAGTTCTGCGAGAACGGCATGAAGGCGGTCGCCGAGGAGGCCACCACCCGCCGCATCGATCGCGCCTTCTTCGCCGCCCACAGCGTCGCCGACCTCGCCGGGCGCAGCGACCACTGGCTGGGCAGCCGGGGCCGCCTCACCGAGCCGATGGTCAAGCGGCCCGGCGCCGACCACTACGAGCCCATCGGGTGGGAGGCCGCGTTCACGCTCCTGGCCGACGAGCTCGACCGGCTGGCCAACCCCGACCGGGCCGTCTTCTACACCTCCGGCCGCACCAGCAACGAGGCCGCCTTCGCCTACCAGCTGTTCGTGCGCCAGTTCGGCACCAACAACCTGCCCGACTGCTCCAACCTGTGCCACGAGTCGAGCGGTGTGGCCCTCACCGAGACCATCGGGGTCGGCAAGGGCAGCGTCACCCTCGACGACCTCGCCCACACCGACCTGATCTTCGTGGTGGGCCAGAACCCCGGCACCAACCACCCGCGCATGCTCACCGCCCTCGAACGGGCCAAGGACAACGGCGCCAAGGTGATCGCGGTCAACCCGCTGCCCGAGGCGGGTCTCCTGCGCTTCAAGAACCCGCAGCGGCCGACCCGGATGCTCGGCCGGGGCACCGCGCTGGCCGACTTGTTCCTCCAGATCCGGGTGAACGGCGACCTCGCCCTGTTCCAGGCCCTGAACCGCCTGCTGCTCGAGCGGGCCGAGACCGATCCGACGGCGATCGACCGCGCCTTCCTCGACGAGCACTGCGACGGCCTCGACGCCCTCGCCGAGCACCTCGCCGGCCTGGACCCGGACGACATCGCCCGCGCCACGGGCCTCGCCCGCGCCCAGATCGACGAGGCGCTGGCCATGGTGCTCGCCGCCGACCGCATCATCGTCTGCTGGGCCATGGGCCTCACCCAGCACCGCAACTCGGTGCCCACCATCCGGGAGATCGTCAACTTCTGCCTCCTGCGCGGCAACGTGGGCCGCCCCGGTGCCGGCCTGTGCCCCGTTCGGGGCCACAGCAACGTGCAGGGCGACCGCACCATGGGCATCTACGAGAAGCCGAAGGCGCCCTTCCTCGACGCCCTGCGTGACGAGTTCGGCTTCGAGCCGCCCCGCGACCCCGGCTACGACGTGGTGGACGCCATCCGGGCCATGCGAGACGGCGAGGTCGACCTCTTCTTCGGCCTCGGCGGCAACTTCGTGGCGGCGGCGCCCGACACGGCCGTCACGAGCGCGGCCATGGCCCGGTGCCGGCTCACCGCCCAGGTCTCCACCAAGCTCAACCGCTCCCACACCGTCGTGGGCGACACCGCGCTGATCCTGCCCTGCCTCGGCCGCACCGAGCGTGACGTCCAGGCCGGCGGCGAGCAGTACGTCACCGTCGAGGACTCCATGGGCATGGTGCACGCCAGCCGCGGTCGCCTCGACCCCGCCTCGCCTGATCTGCGCAGCGAGGTGGCGATCGTGGCCGGTCTCGCCGCCGCCACCCTCGGCGAGCGCAGCGACGTGGACTGGGCGGGCTTCGCCTCGGACTACGGGCACATCCGCGATCACATCGAGGCCGTGGTCCCGGACTTCGATCGCTTCAACGAGCGCTCGGCCACCCTCGAGGGCTTCGCCCTGCCCCACCCGGTCCGTGACACCCGCTCGTTCCCCACCGCTTCCGGCAAGGGTCGCCTCACCGTCAACCCCCTCGACGTGCTCGAGGTGCCCGACGGGCACCTCCTGTTGCAGACCCTCCGCTCCCACGACCAGTTCAACACCACCATCTACGGCCTCGACGACCGCTACCGGGGCATCCACCAGGGTCGGCGGGTGGTCTTCGCCCACGCCGACGACCTCTCGGCCCTCGGCCTCGTCGACGGCCAGAGCGTCGACCTCGTGGGCGAGCCCGACACCCCGGGCGCCGCGCCCCGCATCGCGGAGGCCTTCCGCGTCGTCGCCTACGACGTGGCCCTCGGCACCTGCGCGGCGTACTTCCCCGAGGCCAACGTCCTCGTCCCCCTCGACAGCACGGCCGAGGCCAGCAACACCCCCACCTCCAAGTCGGTCGTCGTGCGCCTCGTGGAGCGGGTGGGTCCGCCACCGAACCGCGTCGGCATGTGAAGCTTGGCGAGCATGGGCTCCGCCGACCGGCATCGCGGCGACCGCAGGCACCTCGATGCGGGCGACACCGAGGACGACCTCGACGACGAGGACGCACAGTCGGGTCTCGGCCGGGGCCTGACCTCGATCCTCGCCGACCCCACCGAGCCTCCGTCCCGCGCCGCCGGCGGCGGGTTGTCCTCGCTGTTCGGCGCCCCGGCGGCGACACCGACCTCGTTTACGCCTGCGTCGCCGCCGACGCCCACGGAGGCGGCTCGCCTGCCTCGGCACACCCCCGACGTGCCGGCGCTGCCGGCGCTGCCCCTGGCGCCGTCTGAGCCCCGGCGCCGCGGGGTTGTCCACCCCGACAGGGGGCCGCAGCACGAGGTCGTCGAGTCCCGGCTGCGGGCGCTCGTGGCCAGCCTCGACCTCGATGTCGCCGTGCACCTGCGCCCCGGCCCGGGTGGCGGCCGCCTCATCGTGGTGCGGCCGGTCGTCGGTCGCGTGCCGCGACCCGAGATGGACGAGCTCTGCCGGTCCATCCGCACGTTCGTGGCCGACGGTGCACTGACCACCGACGACTTCGAGGCCGCCGGCCACCACTGCGTGGCCTTCGGCCCTCGGCCGCTCACCTCCGCGGGCATCTACGTGCTCGGCCGCCGCGACGTCGGCCTCGCCATGGACGAACGCTGGGCCGTGCACCAGCGCCTCGCCCCCACCGCCCTCCCCGCCTGACGACGTCCGCCGACCGAGCCCCGACCACCGCCCGAGGAGGCGCAGTGCGGTGCGCTTCGACGTGGTCGACGGGGTCACCGGACTCGGTCGACGTCGACGCGCGGAACCGGCGGTCGGGCACGTTGACCTGCGATGGTCGCTCCGTCAACCGTGTGGCCGGGGCGCGCCGACCCGGTCGCGCCTCTAACCTCTGCTGGGTGACGTTCCGCCCCGCGTCGATCCAAGGCGCCGTCCGCGAAGCGGGTGGTGCCATCGACTACCGGCTGGCCCGCCACGCCCTGGTGAGCGAGTTCAAGAAGGGCCGCCTCGCCGAGCACGAGGTGTGCGACGCACACCCCGAGCTGGTGCGCGCCGCCCGCGAGCTGGGCGACCCGACGTCGATGACCTGCCCCATCTGCGAGGAGACCCAGGTGGTGCTGGTCTCCTACGTCTTCGGCCCCCGCCTGCCGGCGCACGGCCGCTGCGTCAGCCAGAAGGGTGAGCTGGCCAAGCTGGCCAAGCGCAAGGGCGATCTCACCTGCTATGTCGTCGAGGTCTGCCCCAACTGCTCCTGGAACCACCTCGCCCGCACGTTCCCTCTTTGAGCCTTCCGTCGTCGGGCCGGCTTCGTCCCCCCGGTGCCCCGGCCCGTTGCGCTCCGCCCCGGGGAGTTTCGCCTCATCGGGAACTGGGTGCGCCCCCGCGACGTGGAAGGAGGGCATGCCTGCATTACGATTCTGTGACGTCGCGCGGGTCCGACCCGGCACACCCCACCCCTCAGCCGTGAGCCTTCGATGAGCGAACCCTCCAACGCGGTGCAGGACGTCCCCGACGGGATGCGCCTCAACCGACGCGGCAAGCTGAAGAAGCTGCGCAAGCGCAGCATCATCTGGCGCTGGCGGCGAGTGTTCTACCTGGCCCTGCTCCTCGTCGTGGCGGGCTCGGCCGGCGCGTTCTGGGTGCTGTCCCAGGTGAAGCTCCCGGCGGCCAACGACCAGCTCCGCCAGACCACCTTCGTCTGCTTCGCCCAGACCACCGAGAGCTGCGGCCCCGAGAACGCCGACTTCAAGCTGAAGGGGGACGAGGACCGGGTGAACATCGCCTACGAGGACCTGCCCGACGTCGTCATCGAGGCCGTGATCTCCGCCGAGGACCGGGACTTCTTCCAGCACGGAGGCATCGACCCGGTCGGCATCGCCCGTGCGGTGATGGCCAACGCCAACGAGGAGGAGATCACCCAGGGCGGATCGACCATCACGCAGCAATACGTGAAGAACGTCTACCTCACCCGCGAGCGCTCGATCAGCCGCAAGCTGCGCGAGGCCATCCTCGCGGTACGCGTCGACGACGAGCTCTCGAAGGAGGAGATCCTCGAGCGCTACCTGAACACCATCTACTTCGGCCGGGGTGCCTACGGCATCCAAGCCGCGTCGCGGGCCTACTTCCGCCACGACATCCAAGAGCTCGACGGCCTCGACAACACCACGGGCCAGTTCTCCCCCGTCGAGCTGGCCCAGGTGGCCTACCTCGCCGGCCTGATCCGAGCGCCGGAGAGCGCTGACGCCCAGCGCAACCCCGAGGTGGCCACCCGGCGGCGCAACTCGGTGCTCAACGCCATGTTGGAGGAGGGCTACATCACCCTCGAGGAGTCGCGGGCGGCCAAGCAGGAGGGCTGGGTGGTCGATGACCTCTTCGCCACCGCCAACATCGTGTCCCGCTCGCCCGCCACCACCCTCGGTCTCGTGCGCGACCACGAGCACGGCACCGAGTACTTCGCGGAGTACGTCCGCCAGCAGCTCGTCGAGATGTTCGGCGAGGACCAGGTCTACGGCGGCGGCCTGCGGGTGTACACGACCCTCAGCCTGCCCATCCAACAGGCGGCCTTCGACACCGTCACCCAGACCCTGAACGTCCCCGGGGACCCTGCCGCCTCCATCGTGGCCCTCGACGACCGGGGCCGGGTGCGGGCGATGATGGGCGGCACCGACTTCGCCAACCAGTCCGTGAACCTCGCCGTCGGCGTCGACGGCGGCGGCTCGGGGCGCCAGCCGGGCTCGTCGTTCAAGCCCTTCGCCATCGCCACCGCCCTCAAGGAGGGCTATTCGGCCGAGGCCCGCATGACGGTCCCGGGAAGCGCCGCGTTCGACCTCGCCGACTACGACGCCGGCAGCGGCACGTGGCGGGTGTCCGGCGGCGGCGGCAACTACAGCATGATCACGGCGCTGCCCCACTCGTCGAACATGTTCTACGCCACCCTGATGCTCAAGCTCGGGGCGCACAACGTGATCCAGACCGCCGAGCAGATGGGGATCACCGCCGACATGCCCGAGGTGCCCTCCATCGTGCTCGGTGCCGGCGAGGTGTCGCCCATGGACATGGCCTCGGCCTACTCCACCTTCATGAACCACGGCACGCTGTACGGGACGCCGGATCCGACGACGGACAAGATCCAGCCGACGGTCATCACGCGGGTCGAGGACTCGGACGGCAACGTGATCTACCAGGCCCCGGAGGACGGGCAGTCGGTGCTCACCCCCGAGGTCGCCGACATCACCACCACGGCCATGCGGGGCGTGGTCACCAACGGCACCGCCACCCGCGCCCGGCTCGACGGCGTCGACGTCGCGGGCAAGACGGGCACCACCCAGAACAACAAGGACGCCTGGTTCGTGGGCTTCCGCTGCAACTTCGTGGCCTCGGTGTGGATGGGCTACCCGGGCTTCAACGGCGAACCCGTCCTCCCCATGAACAGCGTGCACGGCGAGCGCCAGGAGGGTGGCCGGCTCCCCGCCCAGATGTGGCACGACTTCATGACGCGCGTCGGCGCTGAGGGGCTCATCAATCCCAACTGCGAGCTGGCCGACGTCACCGAATTCCCGGACGGCAAGGACTTCAACGACGACGACCTCGCCGGCGGCAGCGGGACGGGGGGTAGCGCCGTCACCTCCGACGTCCCGACCCCGGCCTCGGTCACGGTGGCGCCGGTCGTGCCGCCGACCACGCAGCCGCCGGTGACCGTGACGGTCACGGTTCCACCCACCACGGCCCCTCCTGCCGCTGCCGCAACGGGGGAGGCGGTGGTGGAGCGAAGATCGGGGGCGTCCCCGTGAGCGGGGTCATCCCAGCGCCCGCCCGCTGCGGCTCGTGCGGACGCGACGACGAGGACCTCGCCGCGGTGCATCGTGTCTACGTGACCCCTGAGGCATGGGACACGCCGGGACGCGCCGACGTGCAGGCCGAGGTCGAGCATTGGTGCTTCGCGTGTCGCACCCAGTACCCGCACGAGGACCTCTGAGACTGGGACGCGGGCTCCGATCGAGGAATTGGTCCACGATCGGCACGGGGTAGGTAGAATCCCTGGTACCGCCGGCAGCCGAGGGGCGCTGGACGGGAAGGAGGCTCAGTCCATGAGCAACAGCCAGATGTCCGCATCCGCTGCGGGCGCCCGCACCGTGCCCGCGGTTCGGGGCCGCAAGGTGGCCGACGGGGCCGATCCCCTGGTGATGGTCACGGCGTACGACGCGCCGGGGGCCCGCATCGCCGACGAGGCGGGGGTCGACATGATCCTCGTGGGCGACTCGCTCGCCATGGTGGTCCTCGGCTACGAGGACACCCTCCAGGTGACCATCGAGGACATGGCGCACCACACCGCAGCCGTGGCCCGCGCCAAGCCCGGGGCCCTCGTCGTGGGTGACCTCCCGTGGTTGAGCTACCACGTGTCCACCGAGGACACCGTGCGCAATGCCGCCACCCTCATCCGCGCCGGTGCGCAGTGCGTCAAGCTCGAGGGTGGCCGCAAGCGCCTGCCCATGATCGAAGCACTCGTGGCCGCCGAGATCCCCGTCATGGGCCATCTCGGCCTCACCCCGCAGTCGGTCCACGCCATGGGCGGCTTCAAGGTCCAGGGCAAGGAGGCTGAGGGCGCGCTCGCGCTCGTGGCCGAGGCCAAAGCCCTTGCCCACGCGGGCTGCTTCGCCCTCGTGCTCGAAGGCGTGCCCGACGTCGTCGCCGCGATGGTGACCGCCGCGGTGGACGTCCCCACCATCGGCATCGGCGCCGGCCCGCACTGCGACGGTCAGGTGCTCGTGTACCACGACCTGCTCGGCATCGAGGATCGGGTGACGCCGAAGTTCGTGCGCCGCTACGCGTCGCTCAAGGACGACGCCGTGGCCGCCATTGCCGCCTACGCGGACGATGTGCGCACCGGGGCCTTCCCGAACGACGACGAGAGCTACCACGTCAGCGACGAGGTGGCCGAGTCCCTCGAGCTCTACGGCTCCACCCCGCCGCCCGGGGCCTGATCCACCCCGCCCGTTCTGCGACCACGAGCTTGTGGCCAGGAACACCAGGGTGGACCTAGAGCGGGCCGCCTGACCGGCGGCCTCGCTGGGACCGGGTCCACATGATCTCGCGGATGGCGTGGTCCGGGCCCTTGTGCAGGACGACGTCCGCGCGCTCGGCGCTCGGCGCGATGTCCTCGACGAGGTTCGGGAGGTTGACCGCGGTCCAGACCGCGACGGCGAGCTCCGTGACCGTCTCGGGCCCGAGGTCGACCCACCCCCGGTAGAACGAGTCGGGCTCGTCGGCCGCGGCGCGGACCAGATCGTGCATCCGGGCGACGAACCACGCCTCGATGTCCTCGACTGCGGCATCGACGTAGATGCCGAGGTCACCGAAGCGGCGCTGGAGGGCCACGACGCCTTCGACCACGAGCACATCGGGTCGGTCGAAGTGCTCGGGCTCGTCGAGGACGTCGTAGCGCAGGTGGGAGTACACGGGGGCCGAGAGCGAGGGCTCGCCGGCCCGTGCCGCGGCGATCAGCGCGTCGAGGCGGTCGAGGTCGTAGGTCTCGGGGCGGCCCTTGCGGTCGACCAGGCCCTGCGCCTCGAGCACGGCGTTGGGCCAGAGGAAGCCGTCGGTGGTCACCACCTCGACCGACGCGCCAGCCTCGCGGACCCGTTCGGCGAGGGTGGCGGCGATGGTCGACTTGCCCACCGCCACCGGGCCGGCGAGCGAGACCACCTGGGTGCGGTCCGGCGTCGGCACGACGTGCTCGATCACCTGGTCGAGGAGGTCCGGGCCGGTCACGGCCACCGACGCTAGCGATGCCTCGGTCTCAGAACGCGGTGGTGCGGGCGGGCAGGGGCTCGTCGGCGTCGACGGGCTCGTAGGTGCGGAAGACGACGTCCCACACCGGGCTGGTCACCCCGAAGTTGACCGTGCCGCCGCGGCCGTGGTGGTGCAGGTGCCGGCGCTGCTGCCACCGGGTGTAGCGGGTGCGGGCGGGGCGGAAGTGCGCCTGGAAGTGCACCCGCTCGTAGACGAGGTAGGTGGCGATGCCCGACAGGCCCACCAGCGCACCCGTGTACCACGGCGCGCCGACGACGGTGGCCAGCCAGGCCCCGATGGGGCAGAGCACGCCGAGGCCGACGATGAGGGTCATCATCAGCGAGAGCGGGGAGGCCAGGGGCCGCTTGGTGGGGTGGCGGTGGTGCTCCAGGTGCCCCCGTGAGGCGATGGCCGGGCCGAGCTCGGCGTGCATGAACCAGCGGTGGATCACGTACTCGGTGAACGTCCAGGCCGCGATGCCCGCCAGCACGGCGAGGGCTGCCACGGCGAGATCGACCACAACGGGCAGTATGGCGTGGTGCCGAGGCGCCTCACGAACTCCTCATCCCGCGGGGTGTGGGTCCTCACCGGCCTCGCCGTGGGTCTGCTCCTCGTCGCCGGCGTCTGCTCGAGCGACGGCGGCGACGACCGGTCCGGGCGGGCCGAGGCGGGCCACGCTGACACCGAGGCCCCGGGGTCGGCCTGCGCCGACCTCGAACCGTTCGGCGAGTTCGGCGAGGTCCTCGTCACCATCGGCGGCGAGGAGCGGTGCCTGCTCTTGGCCCAGACCCCTGAGGAGCGGGCGCGCGGCTTGATGGAGGTCGCCGACCTCCAGGGGTACCCCGGGATGCTCTTCGTCTTCCCCGCCGAAAGCGAGGGCGGGTTCTGGATGCGCAACACGCCCACGCCGCTGTCCATCGCCTACCTCGATGCCTCCGGCGCCATCGTCTCCACCGCCGACATGGAGCCCTGCGACGACGTCCCCACCTGCCCGTCCTATCCGGCGTCGGGGCCGTACCGCTACACGGTCGAGGCGCCCCAGGGCGAGCTCGAGGGCCTCGGCCTCACCGGTGACGCCCGGCTGACCGTCGAGAGCGAGGTCCACCCCTCCTAGCCGCGCCAGTTCAGCCCTTCCAGACGACCATGCCGACCAGCGAGCGGACGAGGTGGGTCGCGGCGCGGACCGCGAAGACCGCGCCGACGAGGGCGAGGAGGCCCATGGCGAGGGCGGCGGCGCCGGCGACCGCAGCCTGTTCGAGGGTGATGCGGTCGTTGGGCTCGAGGACCAGGGGGGCGTAGGCCAGCACGGCGGTGGCGCCCAGGGGGACGAGCGACAGTCCGAGGCCGAGGGCCGAGGAGGCGGCGGCGAAACCCCGCCACTCGGGACGGGTGAGGCCACGACGCACCGCGGTGCTGCGCACCACGCGCTGGGCCACGAAGGCGAGGAGCAGGAGGAGGACCACCGGACGGAGTCCCAGGGCCGCGTCCCACGCGTCGTCGGCCCGGGCCTGCTGCGCGGTCCCGAGAGGGACGCCGTCGTCCACCCCGTCGAGGGCCACGCTGGTCCCGAGGTAGACGAGGCCGGCGAGGGAGCCCAGGCGACCGAAGTCCGGGAGCTTGTGCACCCAGGGCGCCACCCACGTGGCGGGGTAGCGGGGCGTCGGGGTGGGGGCGGGAGGACCGGCAGGAGGTGCGGCGGGCGCGGCACCCGGGGGTGGGGGCGGCAGGCGGAGGCCCCCCTGGCCGGCGGCGCGGTGGGCCGGCCGCGGCGGGGTGTAGCTGATGTTGGGCAGGGCCGGTGCGGCCGGCACCGGCTGCGGCGGAGCGTCACCGACGCTGGTCGCCACCGCGGCCGCGGCGGCGCCTGGCACGGCCGGTGGGGTCGAGGGCGGTGCGGGTGGAGCGAGCGGGGCGGGTGGGGCCGCTGCCGCCCCCGGTGCAGGCGCCACCGGGGTGGGGGGCTCCGGCGGGGGAGGGGGCGGCTCGGGGGGCGGGGCCAGGTGCCAGGTCTTCTCGACGAGCAGCACCGAGGTGCGCACGGGGTCCTCGGCGGCCGGGGCGCGCAGGGCGACCAGGCGGTCCACCAGCTCGGCCGCGGTCGGCCGCTCGCCGGGTTCCTTGGCGTGTGCGGCGGCGACGAGCTGGGCGAGGGGGCCGTTGAGGCTGCCGTGGTCGGGATCGTGGTGGAGCACCTGGTACATCACCGCGGCGGCGTTGCCGGCCTCCTCCTGGAACGGCGCCCGCCCGTTCGCCGCGAACGACACGACCGAGGCCCACGCGAAGACATCGATGGCCGGGCTGGCGTCGGCGCCCGTGAATTGCTCAGGGGCCATGTAGGGCGCCGTGCCCATCACCAGGCCGGTGGAGGTGAGCCGCCCCAGGCCCGGGGCCGACGCGATGCCGAAGTCGACCACCACCGGGGTCCGGGCGGTCAACAACACGTTGCTCGGCTTGAGGTCGCGGTGCACGACGCCGGCGGCGGCGATCGAGGCGATGGCTTCGGCCAGCGCCAGCGCCAGCGCGTAGAGGTTGTCGCCCGACAACCCACCATGGCCGGCCACCACCTCGTGGAGGGTGGGGCCGTCGATGTACTCCGTGACGAGGTAGGGCGGCGAGGCCTCGAGGTCGTAGTCGAGCACCAGGGCGACGTGCCGGCCCTCCACCCGCTGGGCCAAGGCGACCTCGCGCCCGAAGCGCGTGACGTAGTCGTCCTGGGTGGCCAGGTGGCGGTGCATGACCTTCACCGCACCCCACTGTCCCTCGTCGTCCTCGCCCTCGAAGACGACGCCGAAGCCGCCCTCGCCGACGCGCCCGATCAGCCGCCACGCTCCGAGCCGGCGCGGGTCATCGGCCAGCAGCGGTCGGGACACCACGTGATTTTGGTACGTGGCGCCGGGGTTCCCACCGCGCGCCCCCTGAATCGGGCGGCTCGGCGCCGCGCCGGGCTAGAAGACGAGCCAGGCGAGGAGCATGGCCAGCGCCCCGATGGCCGCCACCACAGCGAGGATGGCGATCATCCGGTTGCGCCGGTGGTGGTGGCCGAGCCCGAAGTCGACGAGGTCTTCCTGGCGCCGACGGCGCAGGTAGGCGTCGTCGGGTCGGGTGCCGACCTTCGGCAGGTGTTGGTGCGGGTGCTCCTTGCGCCGGCGGGCCTCCTGCTGGGACCGCTTCTGTCCCCGCTGGCTGTTCTTGCGGGCCCGCTGTGCGCTCTTGCTCTTGGCCACGGCGGCACTCTAGATCGGGCGACGCCGGCGAGTGGTCCGGGCACCGGGTGACTTATCGGATATGATAAGCCCATGGTGCAACGCTCGAAGACGATGCAGCGGGTGCTCGCGTCGGCGGCGCGGCTGCAGGAGGTCGTGCCCGATGCGGTGCTCGTCGGGGGCTCCGCCGCCGCGCTCTACGCCGGCCACCGGGACTCGTTCGATCACGACCACGTGCTCACCGATCTCGTGGGCCGATACGAGCTGATCCTCGATGCAGTAGAGGCCACCGAGGGCTGGGCGACCTCGGTGCGTGCCTCGAAACCGCCGTTCACGATCATGGGCAGCCTGGGCGGGGTCGAGGCGGGCCTGCGTCAGCTCCGGCGGACGCGGCCGCTCGAGACCGCCGAGATCGACGTCGGTGACGGCGCCACCGTGGTCGCCCCCACCGAGTCCGAGGCCCTGCGGGTCAAGGCCTACCTCGTCGTCCAGCGCAACGTCGTGCGCGACTACCTCGACGTCGTCGCGCTCGCGGAGCATCTCGGCGAGAAGGCGGCGCTGGCCGCGCTCGCACCCATCGACGACTACTACGCCGACCGCTCGGGCGAGCCGGCCTCGGTGCTCACCGCGCTGGTCGCCGCGCTCGCCGACCCGCACCCCCGCGACACCGCGGTGATCGAGGAGTTGCCCCGCTACAAGGGCCTCGCCGAGCGTTGGCACCGCTGGTCCGACGTGGTGGCGGGGTGTCAGGAGCTGGCGCTGCGGCTCAGCGGAGCGGTGTGATGGCGCTCCAGTTCCGCAACGTCGACGCCTCGCCCGACGACGACGTCCGCACGTGGCCGTTCGAGGCGCTCGTCACCGTGGTCGACCGGGGCCTCGTGCCCGACTGGCAGCCCGTGTTCGCCGAGATCCGCCGCTCGCCCTGGGGACGGGTGGCGCGCCGCGTCGAGCGCTACCTCACCTACCGCGACCCCGACGGCGTCGGCACCCTGTTCCGCCTGGCCATCGACCGGGCCCGCAGCGACGCCGACCAGCGGGACCGGGCCGAGGCGGCGGCCAGGGTGCGCGCCGCCGTGGACCGCTCCGGCCTGACCAACGCCGAGTTCGCCTCCCTCATCGGGACCAGCGCCTCGCGCCTCAGCACCTACCTGAACGGCAAGGTGACCCCATCCGCGGCGCTGCTCGTCCGCATCGAGCGCGCCGGCGGCGACGCCGAACGTTCTGGGAAGGATGCGGCGGCCGCGGCTGGCGGCCTGACGCTTCCCTGATCCGGAGGGCCCTCCGGTCCGGCGCCGCCGCCTGAAGGCGACGGCGCCGGAACGACCGGACGGATGGGTCAGACGCCGGCGGCGGCGGCGTTCAGGGCGTCGAGGTGCTCGGTGGCCTCGAGGTACTCGTTGACCCAGCGCTCGATCACGGCGCCGGTCTTCTCGACCTTCTCGAATTGGCCGACCACCTGGCCCACCGGGTTGAAGGCCACGTCGACGGTCTGGTCGGGCCAACGGTGGGTGGCGGACACGGCCATGCCCGACACCATGTACTGCAGCGGCATGCCGAGGGGCTCGGGGTTGCCCTCGGTCTGCCAGGCCTCGGTCCAGTCGTTCTTCAGCATGCGGCACGGCTTGCCGGTGAACGAGCGCGATCGCACCGTGTCGCGCGAGCCGGCCTCGATGTAGGCCTGCTGCTGGACGGGGGTGTTCTCGGCCTCCTCGACCATCAGCCACTGCGAGCCCGACCAGGCGCCCTGGCAGCCGAGGGCCAGCGCCGCCGCGATCTGCTGGCCGCTGCCGATGCCGCCGGCGGCGAGCACCGGACGGGGGGCCACGGCCTTGACCACCTGGGGCCACAGCACGATGGAGCCGACCTCACCGCAGTGGCCGCCACCCTCGCCGCCCTGGGCGATGATGATGTCGACGTCGGCGGCGGCGTGCTTCAGGGCCTGGTACGGCGAGCCGCACAGGGCGGCGACCTTGCGGCCGGCGTCGTGGATGTGGGTGATCATGTCCGGCGGCGGCGTGCCGAGGGCGTTGGCGATGAGGGTCATCTTCGGGTGGTTCAGGGCGATCTCGACCTGCGGGGTGGCCGTCGCCTCGGTCCAGCCGAGGAGCTGGAGCGAGTTGTCGTCGCCTTCCTCGATGGGCACGCCGTGGTCCTTCAAGAGGTTGCGGGCGAAGTCGAGATGGCCCTGGGGGACCATGTCCTGGAGCATCTTGGTGAGGTCCTCGGTGGACAGGTCGGCGTCCATGCCCTCGTACTTGTTGGGGATGACGATGTCGACGCCGTAGGGGTGGTCGCCGATGTGCTCGTCGATCCAGTTCAGCTCGATCTCGAGCTGCTCGGGGGAGAAGCCCACGGCGCCGAGGACGCCGAAGCCGCCGGCCTTGGACACCGCGACGACGACGTCGCGGCAGTGGGTGAAGGCGAAGATCGGGAACTCGATGCCGAGCTCGTCACAGATGGGGGTGCGCATGGTGGTTGCTGCCTTTCGAAGGTGGGCCGGTCAGAGGGGTGGAGGAATGGTCGTCACCAGGTGACGGGCATCCGCTTGATGCCGTTGACGAAGTCGCTGCGGAGCCGGGTCGGGGGACCCGCCAGCTCGATGTTCGGGAGGCGGTCGACGATCTGGCGCATGGTGGCCTTGATCTCGGCCCGGGCCAGGCTGGCGCCCAGGCAGTAGTGCACGCCGCCACCGCCGAAGGTGACGTGGTCGTTCGGGGTTCGCCCCACGTCGAAGCGGTGGGGGTCGTCGAAGACCTCCTCGTCCCGGTTGGCCGACGCGTAGTACATGACGACCTTGTCGCCGGCCTTGATGGGCACGCCCCGCAGCTCGGTGTCGTGGCGGGCGGTGCGGCGGAAGTTGTGGATCGATGACCCGTACCGGAGCATCTCCTCGACCCCGGTCTCCCAGAGGGACGGGTCGTCGCGGAGGCGCTGCGCCTGGTCGGGGTTGTCGAGCAAGGCCAGCAGCGACAGGTTGATGAGGTTGCGGGTGGTCTCGTTGCCGGCCACGACGAGGCTTATGAAGAAGAGGTTCAGCTCCATGTTGTCGAGGCGCTCACCGTCGAGCTCCGCCTCGACGAGGGCGGTCATGAGGTCGTCCCGGGGGTTCTGGCGGCGGTCCTCGGCGACCTCGTCGCACAGCGCGTAGACCTCCATGGACGCCAGCTGGGGGTTCACGTGGGCGTACTCGGGATCGTCGCGCGACCCGATGAGGAGGTTCGAGGCCTCGAACATGCGCGGCCACTGCTCCTTCTCGAGGCCGATCATCTCGCAGATCATCTGCACCGGGACCTGGCCGGCGATCTCGGACACGAACTCGGCCTCGCCGCGGTCGATCACGTTGTCGATGACCCGTTCGGCGCGCTGCTCGATGTCCTCGACCAGCCGGGCCACCATGCGGGGCGTGAATGCCCGTGACACGAGGCGCCGGACCCGGTTGTGCTTGGGCGGGTCCATGTTGAGGATCGAGAGGCTCAGCTGGGCCATCGACTCCTCGTCCTGGGTGGGGATGAAGGTGGCGCCCAGCGCGCTGGAGAACGTCTCCCAGTCGTGGCTCACGGCGCGCACGTCGGCGTGCTTGGTGACGGCCCAGAAGCCGGTGTCGCCCGGCTCGGGGTGCCAGCAGACCGGGGCCTCCCGACGCAGGCGGTCGAACTGGTCGTGGGGGATGCCCCGACCCCAGGTCTCGGCCAAGAGGTCGATCCCGTCGAGGGCGGGCACGTCGGTCACGGTCATCAGGCGGGTGCTCCTGTCATGGGGTCAATCGCATGGGTGGTGCCCGCCACGACGCCCACGAGGGCGGCCACGGCGAGCTCGTCGGTGACGGTGGCGGGGTCGACGCGGCGCATCAGCTCGAGGCCGAGCAGCACCCCGATGACGGCCGGGCCGACTCCCTCCCGCTCTGAGGAGGCGCCGCCCGACTGGTCGGCGAGGGCGACGATGCCCCGCCAGGCGCCGCGGTAGCGGCGCACCAGGTGCTCGCGGGCGTCGGGGTTGCGGGCCGCATGGGTCCACAACTCGAGCTCGAGGCTGATCCAGCGGTCGCCGCCCACGACCGGCTCGGACACGTTGCGCCACAGCACGCCGAGGCGCTCCTCGAGGGTGGTGGCGGTGGCCAGCTCGGCCCCGATCACCACGCCGAGCTCTTCCACCCAGGTGTCGAGGAGGGCGAACAGCACGCCGTCCTTGCCGCCGAAGTGGTCGTAGACCGCGCCCGAGGTGCGGTCGGCCCGTTCGGCGATGGCGTCGATGGAGGTGCCGTCCACGCCGCGCTCGGAGAAGAGCTCTGCTGCGGCGAGCAGCAGCCGGCGGCGGGTGTCGGCCCGCCGTTCCCCCTGGGTGGCCACGGAGAAAGGATAGGACGTCCTATCTATCTTGGGCAACCGATGAAAGAACGCTGGCCGGACGGCCACGGCGGGGAGATCGTCAGGTCAGGTCAGGTGAGGGCAGGTCAGGGCAGGGCAGGGAGGGCGAGCCGGAACACCGGCTCGTCGGCGATGAGTACCTCGACGGTGTTGGTGCCGTCGTCCGAGAAGTAGTCCGGGCTGAGCACTCCCGTGAACCTGGAACCAGACGGGGTGCTCTCGTACACCTCGATCGTGCCGGCGACGAACCCGTTGACGGTGATCAACGCGCCCTGGCCGACGGAGGCGCCGGCCTGCGGGGCGAACGTGCCGTCGATGACGAGTGGCTCGAGGTCGGGCTCGCCGGTCCCCGGTCCTGTCATCCGCGGATCAGGCGTCATCTCCCATCCCCAGGGCACCTCCCCTTCGACCGGCACCCTCTCGAGTGGCTCGCCCTGGAGCGTGCCATAGGGTCCGACCGCGAAGACACCTCGCACCCCATCGTCGACGTGCAGCCAACCGCGGTTTCGGGCGGCGGCCTCCAGAGTCTGCACCGGGGACACCTCGATGCCGGTGGCTCCCTCGGTGATGCCGAGTGGGTAGATGACGTTCGAGCGGCCCGACTCGCCGTCGACGAGAGAGTTGCCGTCGAACGTCCAGTCGGTGTCGATGGCGAGCGCGTCGACGATGGTCGGGAGCACGTCGGTCGGTGACACGTACGACTCGTTCGTCGCGCCCGCCACGTGACCAGGGAGCTTCACGAAGAACGGGACGTTGAAGATCTCGTTGACCGTGTCCGGTGTGGGAGTCCGGTACTGCGTCCCCATCAGGAAGGAGACACCGTGGTCGGCGAGGACGGCCACGAACGCGTCATCCCACACCCCCTGCGACTCGAGGTCGTCGATGATCCGGCCGACCTGAGTGTCGAGGTGGGCGAGCTGCAGCGTGTGACGTTGGAAGCCCTGGAGGACGTCGAGCTCTCGGGTCCACCGCTTGTCGTCCGGGCGGCCACGCGGATTCGGGCCTGCGGGGGGGTAGGTGGTGCCGTACTGGTCGAGGAGCCATGGCGAGTGGGGAAGCAGCACGTGGGCGAACCACAGCGTCCGGTCGTCCATCCCGGCGAGGTCGTCGATGGCCGCGTCGAACCCGTTGCGGACCGCTGCGACCTGCTCGGCCTTGGGATCGACGGAGTCGCCTGGGCGCCGGCTGTCGATGCTGTCGTCGACGTCGTCCGTGGACGGCTCACCGTCGGCGAAATCCGCCCAGGCATCTTCGACCGACGGCAAACCTCGGCGGGCGCCCGGGGGCAACAACTGGTGAGCCAGCACGACCGAGGTGTCGGCCAGCGCGGCCACGAGACCACCGTCGGTCGAGGGTGGTACCGACCGCTCGGTGCTTGGACCTCCCACCCCCGAGGCCGAGGAACTCCGGGGCGTCGCCCAGCAGCCCCAGCACTGGCTGCGCGACGCGAGCGCCCCCGCCTCAGGATCAGGAGAGGTCGTCCAACGTGGCCCGGGCGGTCTCGGCGTCGGTCGGGTCCCAGCGGGGTTTGAGCTCGAGGGCAGCCTCGAGGTGCTGGCGCGCGGCGTCCGTGTCGCCGGCGGACGCCTCGATCATCCCGGCGTGGAACAGGAGGCCGGCGTCGCGGGTGCCGAGGGCGAGCGCCTCATCCATGACCCGCTGCGCCGTCTCGTCGTCGCCGGTGAGGTGGTGGGCCCAGGCCAGCAGGTCGAGGCCGCCGACGTCGCGGCGGGTGGTGATGTCGATCTCCATCAGCTCGAGGAACCGCTCGGGATCGGCGTGGTCGGCGAAGAAGCCCGCCATGTGCCGGCGCTCGGCGGGGAAGGCGGCCACCTGCTCGTCGGCCAGCGCGAGGCCGGTGCGCACCAGGTCCGCGGCCTCGTCGTCACGACCCTGGAGCACGTAGACGTCGGCGAGCGCCCCGTAGAGGTCGGCCGCGCCGGCGTCCTCGACGAGGCGCTCGTAGAGCTCGGCGGCGGCGTCGAGATCGCCCTGCGAGACGAGCACGTGGGCGAGCAACTCGCTCGACCCCCCGTGGTCAGGGGTGATCTCCAGGGCCGCGCGCAGGCTGGCCTCGGCCTCGTCGACCTGTCCGGCCTGGAACTGGAAGTGGGCGAGCTGGAACCACGCGGCGGAGGCGTCGCCGGCCCGCACCCCGATCCCGGCGGTGGCCACGAGCGAGCGGCGGGCGAGGTCGACCGCCTCTTCGTTGCGACCCGTGAGCGCGGCGACGCGGGCCTGACGCGAGAGCGTGGCCGCGGTGTCGGGGGAGCGCCGGGTCAGCCGGTCGAAGCCGTCGAAGGCGTCCGGGTAGCGCCCCAGCTCGAGCTGCGTGTCGGCGATGGCCACGCCGATCCCCGGGTTGTCGGGGTTGCGGGCCGCGGCGGCGGTGAGCACCTCGAGCGCCTCATGGAACTCGTGCTGGGCCGAGAGCGAAGCGGCGTAGGCGGTGGCCGCGCCGGGGTCTCCCGGGGCGGCGGCGACGGCCCGTCGGAGCTGCGCCTCGGCCTGCTCGTAGACGGCGAGGTCGCCGGTCTCTCGAGCGAGGGCGATCAAGGTGCGCCCGTACTGGGTGCGGTTGAGGGTGTCGGCCGGGTGGTCGAGCACCCGCTGCCGCCAACCGTCGGCGATCTCGTCGAGGGGCTCGTAGCCGTAGCTGTTGGCCAGCATCAGCTCGGGGTCGGGGAGCGACACCGTGTCGACGGTGCTCGAGTCGTCCCTCGTGGCCAGGGCGGCGCCGGCGATCAGGGCGGCGGCCACGAACAGGGCGGCGATCGGGAACTTCCTGCGGGTCATCGGTGCTCCTCGGACGTCTTCGCTGGATCAGTGGGAAAGAAGGTGGCGGTTTGGGGCGCGGGGCGGTGTGGGGCGTGGGGCGGTGGGGGCCGGCGAGAGTGGGCGCCGGCGGGGCCGACAGCGGTGGCACGAGCCGCCGCTGCCGGCCGTCCGCTCAGGGGTTGGCCGGAGCCAGGTACGGGAAGCTGGTGGTGAAGGCGGAGTCGTTGGCGACGCAGTCGCTGGTCAGCACCGCCGAGCCTCCGAAGAACCCGCCGGTGACGATCCCGAGCTCGGGGTCGATCACGTCGTCGGCGAGGGCACGCCCGTTGGGGAACGCCGTGGGCTGGCTGAGGTCCACCGTCAAGATGTCCGGCAGCAGGAACTCGGCGATGCCCTGGGCCTCACCGGCCGAGTAGGGCGAGCCGTCGAGGCCGCTCAGGGTGAGCAGGGACTGCTCGACGTCGTCCTGCCACTGCTTGCGATCCTGCGCGGGCAGGGTGGCGTTGAACGGGTCCTCGAGACCGTCGGGGATGAGCACGGTCGCGATGGCGGGCCGGCCCATGCGGTCGAGCGTGGTGCCGCCGATCCGCGTCCGGGCCCAGACGCCGATGGTGTCGTCGCCCAGGTCGGCCCGGGGCACGTTGAGGACGATGCCCGTGACGTTCAGCCCGGCGAAGAAGTTGGTCGGGGTGCCGTCGCAGAACGTGCGGCCGCCGCCCGCGCCCTTCACCTGGTCCTTGAACGCGTTGAGGTCGAAGAAGAACGGGTCGTCGAAGACACCGGCCTGGGCCCGGCCCCCGCCCGTGAGAGCGAGGGGCGCACCCGTGCTGCCGCGACCGATCCGGGTGGACCCGCGGAAGACCTCCATGCGCTGGGTGCCGTCCTCGCGGACCTCGCCGAAGACCACCCGGTAGCGGGTGTCCGTGCCGGCGTCGCCGTCGCCGTCGACATGGAACTCGTAGGCGGCGTTCGGCCGGAAGTTGGTGGGCGACTGGTCGCCGGCGACGGGGTTCACCGTCATGGCGAGCACCGCCCGGCTCGAGCGGCCCGGGGCCTTGAACACGTACACGTCGTTGATGTCGGTGCGCCCGTCGCGCATCACCAGCGTCGACTCCAGGTGGTCGGCGGCCTGGCTGCCGCCTCCCGCGAGGACGAGTGCTGCGCCGATGGCGAGCACCCCCAACGCTGCGAGTAGTCGTCTCATGCGAATCCCTCCAGAGGTCGTGCGGACCGATCGCCCGCCCGGTTGACGTGACCGGTCGGTCACGGGTGGTGTTCGGAGCCGTGTCCGCCCTGGATGGGGGAGGCGGAGGATTCCTCGGCGCGTCAGGGACCAGACGGACGCTGCCGCTCCCGGTCGCGGAACGGGGGCGATGGCGTGCGACGCCCGGCCGAGGCGCCCCGCACCGGATCTGCCATGCTGGCCGCCGTGCAGACGCCAAGGCCGGCGGTCGTCGTGGCCATCGGGGCGCTGGCGGTGATGGTCGTCGTCCTCGTCGTCGCCCCGCTGGTGTTCACCGCCGAGGACAGCCTGTTCTACGTGGTCATCGGCCGCCACGTGGTGGACGGCGACGGTGTCACCTTCAACGGGCTGATGGCGACCAACGGGTTCCAGCCGCTCTGGCAGCTCGGGGTGATCGGTGTGGTCGCGTTGGCGCGCCTGCTCGGGATCGACGGCGACGTGGCCCAGATCCGGCTCGTGGCGCTGCTCTCGGTGGCGCTGACCCTCGTGGCGCTCGTGCTCTTGAGCCGGTTGGTCGAGCGCTTCGGTGGGGGAGGCAGTGCCCGGCTGGTGGCGGTCGCGGTCCTGGTCGTGTATCTCGCGGGCCCCCTCGGCATGCTCGGATCGGAGGCACACCTCGCCGCCGTCCTGGTCCTCGTGGCCGCATTGATGTTGCACCGGCTGACCGAACGGGACGAGGTGGCCTCGACGAGCGACGCCGTCTGGTTCGGCGTCGCGCTCGGCGCCATGGTCCTGGCGCGGCTCGATCTCGTCTTCCTGGCCGCCGGTTTCGGCTTGGTCCTCGTGCTGGCATGGCGGAAGCGATCGGACCTCGTCACCCGGACGGTCGTTGCCGCGGCGGCCGTCACCGCCGCTCTCGTGGTCGCGCCCTACCTCCTGTGGAACCAGGTGCGCTTCGGGCACCTGGTGCCGATCTCGGGGGCCCTGAAGTACGACATCTTCGACCCCCGCTTCTCGCTGACGAGCGTCGGCAGGGTGGGCCTGGGCCTGCTGGCGATCGCGGTGGTCGCCGGCGGGTACGGATACGTCGGCACCGGCGAACGTCTCGAGGGGCGACGGATCTGGCTGGCCTTGCTCGGCGGTGCCGCTGCCGCGTCCGCCTATACCTTCGTCGCCGCGCAGGACGACTTCACCACGTGGAACTGGTACTACGTCCCGCATTGCCTGGCCGCAGCGGTGGGGGGCGCCGCCGCCGCGCACCGCCTGACGGAGCGGGCGTCGAGCCGGGGCCACGGACGCGCGATGACCGGCGCAGTGGCAGCCCTCTCGGTGGCGCTGTTGGTGTTGGCCGCGGGACTCGTGGTGCGCCGGCCGCTCAGCAGCGCCCAAGACCAGCGGGACGAGACGCTGGCGTTCGCCCGCTCGCTGCAGGCCGAGGTGGACCCGTCCGATCGGATCGCCACCGTGGACCTACCCGGCGTGCTCGGCCTCGGCAGCCGCCGCCCGGTCGTCGCCCTCGACGGCCTGACCAACGACTTCGACTACCAGGACGACCTCGTGGACCTCGGTGTCTCCTGCACGCTCAGCGAGCTTGGGGTCAGGTACCTGGTGACCTACGAGACGGGTCCGGCCTCGGCCGACACCTCCGACGGCGGCCTCGTCCTGGGTGTGCGGAGCCTGCTCCACGACGCCGACGCCGGGGTGATCGACCTCACCGAGTCCGACGAGGTGTTCCGCGGTAGCTCGCCCCCCATGGTGGTGTGGCGCATCGACCCGGACTGCTCGCCCTGAGGCATCGGCCGGCTCTGACACGTCGGAGCACCTTCCGGCACCGACGGTGGGCGAGGAGACCGGCCTGAGCCGAACACGCCATCCCGTGACGCGACCATCGAAGCCGGCACCGCGGGGTCGGGAATCGTGAGCGCGCCTCTTGGCTTGGCGGAGGGAGCGGGATTCGAACCCGCGGGACCTTGCGGCCCACTGGTTTTCAAGACCAGCGCATTCGTCCGCTCTGCCATCCCTCCGGCGCCGAGGCTACCGGCACCGGGGTGCTCGCCTGCCGGCTAGGGCTGGATCTGGGCGCGGAGGCGGGCGAGCCAGGCGTCGGCGTCGGCCCACGCCGCCTCGGCCTCGCGGCGCACGGCTGGGCCGTGGGCGCCGGCGGCGGGGTACGAGCCGAGGAACTTCACGTCCTCGCACTTCGACTTGAGGTCGCGCAGGCAGTCGGCGACGAGTTCCTCGGCGATGTGGCCCTCGAGGTCGATGATGAAGCAGTAGTGGCCGAGGCCCTTCTTGGTGGGGCGGGACTCGAGTTTGGTGAGGTTGATGGAGCGGGCCGCGAACTCGCCGAGGATGGTGAGCAGCGTGCCGGGCTGGTCGGTGCGCTGGAAGATCACCACGCTGGTCTTGTCGTGGCCCGAAGCGGGCGGCATCCCCTCGCGGGCCAGCAGCACGAAGCGGGTCTGGTTGTCGGTGTGGTCCTCGATGTCGGTGGCCAGCACGTCGAGGCCGTAGATCTCGGCGGCGAGGGCGGTGCCGATGGCGGCCACCGTCGGGTCACCGCTTTCGGCCACGAGGCGGGCGGCCTCGGCGGTGGAGGTGGCCGCTGCGGTGCGGGCCTCGGGCAGCGTGCGGTGCAGGAACGAAGGGCACTGGGCCAGCGCGTGGGGGTACGACGTGACCGTGGTGACGCCGGCGAGGTCGGCCCCCGGCACGCCCAGGAGGTCCAGCTGGATCGAGATCTCGACCTCGCGCTGGATGAGCAGGTCGGTGTCGAACGCGAGGGTGTCGAGGGTGACGTTCACCGTGCCCTCGATGGCGTTCTCGATGGGGACGAAGCCGAGGTCGAGCTCGCCGGCGGCGGTGGAGGCGATGACCTCGGCGATGGTCTCGCAGGGCACCAGCTCGGCGCCCTTCAGGTCGGCCTGGGTGAGCAGGGCCTGCTCGGTGAAGGTCCCCTGGGGCCCCAGGAAGCCGACCCGGCGGGCGTCGGCCGGGGCGTCGGGCACTGATGGGGCGGGGGAGACCATGAGCGGTCAGGATAGTGACGTGGACGAATCGGCCCTCCGGGGTTTGCTCGATGACCTCGCCGCCGGGCGGGTCGACGCCGACGAGGTGGTGCACCGCCTACGTCGGCTGCCCTTCGCCGACCTTGGCTTCGCCCGCGTCGACCACCACCGGGCCCTCCGCCAGGGCATGGCCGAGGCGGTCTACGGGCCCGGCAAGACCCCCGACCAGTGCGTCGCCATCGTGGCCGAGCTGCTGCGGGCCGAGGCCTCGTCGCCCGTCGTGCTCACCCGCGCCGAGGAGGCGCAGGTCGACGCCGTGCTCGCCGCCCACCCCGAGGGACGCCTGTCGGGCGGGCGCCCCGCCACCATCGTGTGGCGGCCGGCGGCCGAGCGCACCGGGCGGGTGCTGGTGGTCACGGCCGGCACCGCCGACCTGCCCGTCGCCGACGAGTGCGCCGCCGTCCTCCACGCCCACGGCCTGCGCCCGGTGCGCCTCGCCGACGTCGGCGTGGCCGGCATCCACCGCCTGCTCGCCGCCGCCGACGATGTCGCCGCCGCCGACGCGGTCGTCGCCGTCGCCGGCATGGAGGGGGCGCTGGCCTCGGTGCTGGGCGGGCTGACCGCGGCGCCCGTCGTCGCCGTCCCCACCTCCACGGGCTACGGCGCCGGTCTCGAGGGGGTCACCGCCCTGCTGTCGATGCTGGCGTCGTGTGCGTCGGGCATGACCGTGGTCGGCATCGACAACGGCTTCGGCGCCGCCTGCGCGGTGATCCGCCTCCTCAACGCCGCCGAGCGCCTCGCGCCCGCCCCCGACCCCGCGAGCTCGACGCAATGACCGTCGCAGCTCGCAGGCCGGACGAACTGGCACCGGATTTCGGTGTCAGGGCACCGAAATCCGATGCCAGAACTCGGACCTCCTCCAGCGCCGCCCGGCGGGGAGGTTCCGGCGCGGGGCCGGCGACCGGATGGGACGGCGCGTGACGCGGCGGGCCTGGTTCCACTGCTTCTCGGGGATCGCCGGCGACATGGCGCTGGGCGCCCTCGTCGACGCCGGCGCCGACCTCGACGAGGTCCGCGAACTGTGCCGGCGCATCCCCGTGGGCGGGTGGGGCCTCGAGGCCGAGGCGGTGATGCGCAACGGCATCGCGGCCACCCACATCAACGTGCTGGCCGAGGCCACCACGGTGGTGCGCACCGCCGCTCACATCAACGGCCTGCTCGACGAGGCCCGCCTGCCCGAGCGGGTGCGGGACCGGGCCGTGGCCGTGTTCGGCGCCCTCGCCCGCGCCGAGGGCAAGCTCCACAACCGTCCGCCCGAACAGGTGCACTTCCACGAGGTGGGCGCCCTCGACGCCATCATCGACGTGGTCGGCACCTGCGCCGCCCTCGAGCTGCTCGACGTCGACGAGGTGCACGCCAGCCCCGTCGCCCACGGCATCGGGATGATCCGCAGTGCCCACGGCGCCCTGCCCAACCCGCCGCCGGCGGTGGTGGAGCTCCTGCGCGACGTGCCCGTCTACGGCCTCGACATCCCACTCGAGCTCACGACGCCGACCGGGGCGGCCATCCTGGCGGCGCTCTCCGTGGGCTTCGGGCCGTTGCCGCCCATGTCGATCGAGGCGAGCGGCTTCGGCGCGGGGACGGCCCAGCTCGACGACCGCCCCAACCTCACCCAGGTGGTGCTCGGCACCGCAGTGGACGGGCTCGTGCCGGGCCAACCGGTGCAGTTGTTCGAGGTCAACGTCGACGATGCCACCGGCGAGACCCTCGCCCACACCCTGAGCGCACTGCTCCACGCCGGCGCCCACGACGCCTGGATCACGCCGATCCTCATGAAGAAGGGTCGCCCGGGCCACATGGTCAGCGCCCTCGCCGACGAGGCCGTGGCGGTGCAGGTGTCCGCGGCGCTGGTTCGCGAGACGGGCTCGCTCGGGGTGCGGGGTCAGATGCTCGAACGCTGGCCGGCGGCCCGGTCGTTCGACGAGGTCGAGGTCGACGGCCTGCCCGTGCGGGTGAAGGTGAGCGCCGGCCGGGTCAAGGTCGAACACGACGATGCCGCCCGCGCCGCCAAGCGCCTGGGCCTGCCCCTGCGCGAGGTGGTGGCCCGGGCCGAGGCCGAGTGGCGTCTCCGCACGAACCGCCCCGACGATCTCGGAGCCGTCGACGGTACCGGCGGCGGTCCCCACCCCGACCACGCCGAACGCGACCACCACCTGGCCGACGTCGAGCTGCTCCATGGCGGCCCGTCCGCCGGCGACGTCGCGGGCCAGCCCGAGCCCGACGGCGACGCCGGCTGACCGGACCTCAACTCCTTTGTCGCGGCGCGAGCCTGCCGTGGAGAGAAACGCGGTGTTGCTGGTCGCACGGTGGGATCCGGCCGCCAGCGGGCCCGGAGGTCAGGCCGCCGGGCGGGAGGCGCAGGCCTTCCAGAGGGCGACGTAGCTGGGGTAGGTGAGCCCTGGGGTGACCCAGCCGGCGGCGACGAGCTCGTCGTGCAGGGCCGGCAGGTGGCGGAACGGGATGCCCATGTCGACGTGGTGGGCCAGGTGCCAACCGGTGTTGAAGGGGGCGATCCAGAAGCGGGCGGCCCAGTGCTGCTCGACGTGGTGGGTGGTCTGGCGCCGGTCGGGTGAGCGGGTCATGCCGCCGTGCTCGGCCACGGCCCGCAGGCGGTTGAGCACCCGCCAGACCGTCATCCAAGGGGCGAGCCAGAGGAAGAGGTACAGCTCGGGGCGACCGACCAGCGCGAAGCCGAGCACCAGCACCACCTGCACGCCGAGGATGCGCAGGGCGATGGGCCGGGCCGTCGAGCTGCGCACGGCGAGCAGCAGGCCCTTGAGGTTCTTCCATCCCGAGTTGCCGACGGCGTCGCGGGTCAGCTTCCGTCGCCACGACGCCCGGGTGACGGGGTAGCGGGCGTAGAGGGCGAGGTCGGGCTCGTCGGGGCCGAGCTCGTCGCGGTGGTGGGCGAAGTGCGAGCGCCGGTAGGCGTCGAAGGGGACGAAGGCCGGATAGGCGAGCACCCAGCGGCCGATGCCGTCGTTGGCCCAGCGCTTCGAGAACAGCAGCCGGTGGGCCGCCTCGTGGGCGAGGATGGCGTAGAGGGCGAAGGCCCGCCCCATCAGCAGGAACGCCGCCACCCAGGCCAACGGGTGGTCGAGCCACACCGCCAGCGCGATGACGCCGAAGGACTGGATCAGGACGCCGACGACCGACACCGCGTTGCGCAGGTTCGGGATGCGCCGCAGCTCGGCGCGCAGGGCAGGCACGGGCTTCCCACCGGTGAGGAGCCGGTCGGTGGGGAGGACCTGGGGGAGGGCGTCGTCGGCCGGGGCGAGGCCGCCGAGGCCCAGCGCCGCCTCGCGCTCGGCATCCCGGGCCTTGGGCGCGTTGGCGACGCGGTCCGGCTCCTCCTCGGTGCGTTCGTCGCCCGTGGTGGGGAGGTCGGTCGAGGCCATGGGACCATATTACAGTCTGTGATCACATGATCCAGTCCCGTAACACGAACGGCGCGAGCCGCGTCACGGACGAGCGGCCGCTCACGGCGCGTTCGGTGATCGCCAGCACCCTGCTCGGGACGACGCCGCCCCGTCTGCCGGGTCGTCTCCTCGTGCGAGCCGGGGCGCTGTTCGGCCTCGCCGAGGGGACCGTCCGCACCGCCCTGTCGCGGATGGTCGCCGCCGGCGAGCTGACCGCCGACGACGGCACCTACACCCTCGCCGGACCGTTGCTGGCCCGCCAGGCCCGCCAGGACGAGAGCCGCCGCGCGATCGTGGCGGCCGAGCCGTGGGACGGGACGTGGGCCCTCGCCGTCGTGCACGGCGAGCCCCGGCCGGCGCCGCAGCGGATGGAGCTGCGCGTTGCCGCGACGGCCCTGCGCCTGGCCGAGCTGCGCGAGGGCGTGTGGCTGCGCCCCGACAACCTCGACCCCGAACGGCTGCCGGCGTCAGCAGTGGTGGTCGCCGCCCAGTGCACCCGTTTCGTCGGCGCCCACCCGGAGGCCCCGATCCGCCTCGGTGGTCACGACGGCGTCCGCGTGCGCACGGAGGGTCTCGTGGCCGCGACGAGCCGAACCGTCGTCAGCGACGTGGCCGCAACCCTCGCCGGCCGCTTGTGGGACCTCGCAGGGTGGGCGGCCCGGGCCGACGCCCTCCGGGCCCGCATGGACGGCATCGTCGCCGCCCTCGAGGCCGGCGACACGGACGCCCTCGCCCCGGGATTCGTCCTGTCGGCGTCGGTCCTGCGCCTCACCCAGGCCGACCCCCTCCTGCCGGCCGAGTTGCTCCCTGCCGGCTGGCCCGGCGCCGCCCTGCGCGTCGAGTACGACGGCTACGACTCGGCCTACCAGTCCCTCCTGCGCAGCTGGTTCCGGGATCAGCGCTGATCGCGGCGGCTCTCCTTCGGCCTCGGCGGATCGGGGGGACGGGGCGCCGCCGGTAGCGTGATCGGGTGCCTGAGGACCGCCTCTACTTCCGCCAACTGCTCGCCGGCCGAGACTTCGCCACCAACGACCCGCTGGCCCGCCAGATGGTCAACTTCGTCTACCTCGTGGGCGACCGTGAGACCGGCGAGGCCGTGGTCATCGACCCCGCCTACGACATCGACGGCCTGCTCGACCTCCTCGCCGCCGACGACCTGCGCCTCGTCGGCGCGCTCGCCACGCACTACCACCCGGATCACGTGGGCGGGGACATGATGGGCTACTCCATCCAGGGCGTGGCCCGGCTCCTCGAGCGCACCTCCGTGCCCATCCACGTGCAGGCCGACGAGGCCGTCTGGGTGCAGCGGGTCACCGGGGCGACCGAGAACGACCTCGTCGAGCACGTCAGCGGCGACGTCGTGCGCGTCGGCGAGATCCCCATCGAGCTCATCCACACCCCAGGCCACACCCCGGGCAGCCAGTGCTTCCTGGTGGACAACCGCCTCGTCGCCGGCGACACCCTCTTCCTCGAGGGCTGCGGCCGCACCGACCTCCCCGGTGGCGACCCCGGGGCCCTCTACGAGAGCCTCACCCAGAAGTTGGCCAAGGTGCCCGACGACGCCACCTTGTTCCCCGGCCACCTCTACTCGATGGAGCCCTCGGCCTCCATGGCCGACACCCGTGCCCACAACTTCGTGTTCCGCCCGCAGACCCAACGCGAGTTCCTCACGCTGATGGGCGCCGGCTGAGCGCCGTGAACGTCGACAACCTCGGCTTCTCCCCGGGCACGCAGGGCCTGGTGGCCGGCCTCATCGCGCTGCAACAGGCGAACGGGATCGACTTCGACACCGCGGTGGCCCGCGTGCGCGCCACCGCCGAGTCCGGCCCCCTCCTGGTGGCCAATCCGAGCTGGACCGAACTGGTCGAGATGCTGCGCTGGTTCGCCACGCCCCCGGCGGCGCCTGCTGGAGACACCGCCGCCGGTTGATCCACCGCGTGCTCGTCGGCCGGGGTCAGCTCGAGTCCGGGAGGTCCGTCTCGAGCGCCGCAAGCGCCTCCCGCAGCGCCGTCGGCGTCCACGCGTCCGCCGCGCCGGGCCGCGAGCAGAGGTACGAGGCGATCTCGACGTCGGACAGGCCGTGAGCGTCGCGTAGCCCGATGGCCAGCATGTGCAGGTACCCCACGACGGGCGCGGCCAGGGCGTTGGTCGCCTGCGGCTCGGGGTGGGTGAAGGTGACCATGGGCAGGCCGTCCCGATCGCCGACCACGACGGCCAGGTCGTAGCGCCCCGTACCGCAGCGCGCCCGGCGGTCCCGACGCAGCGCCTCCCAGTCGACGGCGGCGTGGGCGCGCTTGCTCTCCTGGGCCACCACGTCCTCGAATTGCCCGCCGGTGATGACGTAGCCCCGGGCGTAGGTGTGGCGTTCGTCGGCGTGGGGAGTGTGATCGAGGAAGGCGACCCCGCCGGTCCACACCCGCGACTCCCCTGAGAAGTAGAGCGGGAACGGCAGGTGCAGGGCGGCGTCCGCGAGGGGCTCGGACGGGTCGCGGCACCCGGCATCGGCCCGCAGGCCGCCGGGCATGCGCCCGCCCTCGAGGTACGACTGGAAGCGGGCGCGATGGAGGTTGGACCCGTAGCTCACGTACCAGACCAGGTCGGGCGGGCCGACGCGCACGGCACCGAGCCTACGGGGGGCGCCGGGCCTACGGTGGCGCCGTGACCCCGGACTCACCAGCGCCGCCGGACTCCGTCGCCGCCGCCCCCCAGCGCACGCCGCTCGCCCACCTGCCCACGCCGGCGGTCCCCGCCGACCGCCTGGGCGCCACCCTCGGGCTGCCCGCCGGTGCCCTTTGGATCAAGCACGACGACCTCACCGGCGTCGCCGGCGGCGGCAACAAGGTGCGCAAGCTCGAGCACCTGGCCAGCGCCGCCGTCGCCGCCGGCGCCGACACCCTCGTCACCGGCGGTGGCCGTCAGAGCAACCACGCGCGCCTCACCGCGGCGGTGGCCAACCGGCTCGGCCTCGCCGCCACGGTGGTGCTGGCCAGCGACCCGCCCGAGCATCCCACCGGCAACGTGGTGCTCGACGAGGTGCTGGCCCCCGACATCGTCTGGTCGGGTGACCTCGACTACTACGCCCTCGAAGGCGCCATCGTCGACGAGTCGGAGCGCCTGGCGAGCGAGGGTCGCCGCCCCTACCTCATCCCTGTCGGCGGGGCGTCGGCGGTCGGCGCCCTCGGCTACGTCCACGCCGCGTACGAGCTCGACACGCAGGTGCCAGGCCTCCCGCTCGTCGTCGTCGCCGACGGCTCGGGCGGCACGCACGCTGGCCTGGTGGCGGGCTTCGGCGACCATGGCCGGGTGCTGGGCGTCGACGTCGGCACCCGCCCCGACCTCGACATCGCCGTGCCCGCCATGGCGAGCGCCACCGCGGCGTTGGCCGGACGGGCCGACCCGACGGGCGCGGTGCAGCTCGACCACGAGCGCATCGGCCCGGGTTACGGTGCCCCCAGCGACGCCTGCCGCGAGGCCCTCGACCTCGCCGCCCGCACGGAGGGAGTGCTGCTCGACCCCGTGTACACGGGCAAGGGCATGGCCGGCCTCGTCGCCGCGGTCCGGGAGGGCCGCCTCGACACCTCGCGCCCCACTGTCTTCCTCCACACGGGCGGCCTGCCGGCGCTCTTCTCCCCCCGCTACGCCGACTGGGTCCGTCAACGGCCCTGACCGTCCCCTGATCGTCCGCCCCGTCGCGCCTCCCCCGATCCTGCGGAGGCGCCCGGCACGCGGGCACCCCTGACGCCCGAACGCAGGAGGGGTGCACCGGATGGCGAATCCGTTCCGACGAAGGAGGAACGAAGGAGTAGGCCGAACGGCCTAGGCGCGTGCTCAAGGTCTTCGCCGATGTGCCGACGATGCAGAGGAGAACGGCCCACTCCTCGGAGGAGCTCCGGATGTCCGACCACGCAGCCCCAGTGCCCATCGCCGACGAGCGCACCCGGAGGATCTTCGGGGACCTCTCGTTCAGCTCGGCCAAGAAGGGGTTCGATCCCGCCGAGGTGACCGCCTTCCTCGTGAACGCGAGTGGCGCCGTCGAGCGGATGCTCGCCCGCCTGAAGGACGCCGAGCAGCGGGCCGAGTCCGCCGAGGCCAGACTCACGCAACTCGAAGCCCGGGCCCTCCAGGCGCCGCCGCTGCCCGCGCCCCCCGCTCCGCCCACCAACGGCGACGGCAATGGCCTGCTGGATCGTACGCTCGCCCTGGCCGAGAAGACCGCCATCGCCGCCGTGGCCGACGCCCGGTCCCGAGCCCAGGCCATCCTCACGCAGGCCCAGGAGCAGGCCCGCGAGTACTTCGCCACCGAGCGCGCCGCGATCGCCTCCGAGTGGGAGCGGGTGCAGACCGAGGCCGGCCAGCTCGAGACCCTGCGCCTCGCCGTCGCCGCCGAGACCATGGCCCTCGAGGGTGTTCGCTCTCACCTGCGGGCACGCATCGCGGCGACGGCACACGAGATGGCCGCCATCGCCGAGAACTCCGATCTCCTCAGCTACGCGATCGCCCAGGCACGGACCGAGGTGGAGGCGCCTCTCTCCGCCGTCGGTCCTGCGGTGACGAGCGCCCTCCAGGGCCCCGATGAGCAGGCCACGACGCCGTCGCTCCACGCCGGCGCCATCCCGGCGTCGTCGGTGCACTCCCACGACAAGACCTTCGAGGCCAGGTGGGCCCACGACGAAGACGACCAGGCCGATGCGGAGGCGTTCGCTCGCTTCTTCAGCGACGAGGTCGAGCCCGAGCCCACCCAGCAGTGGATCCTCGCCGGCTAGGGATCACCCTGGCGTACCGGCGCTCGGGGCGACGATCTCCCCGGGGTGCTCTGCGTCAGGCCAGCAACTGGCCGACCGTGGCCCGCACCTGCTTCCAGGCCAGGGTGTCGGGATCGAGGACGCTGAAGTGGTTGGCGTCGGCCTGTTCGGCCAGCGCCACGTCGTCGCCCGCAGCGTTGGCCGCTTCCACGTACTTCCGGCTCTCCTCCACGGGCACGACCGTGTCCGCAAGGCCGTGGTAGAGGCGCTGGGGCAACCCGAGGGGGAGCATCGCCACCGGTGACGCGCGGGCGTAGCGGCCGGGCACCTGCTCGGGCGTGCCACCCATGACCTGCTCGCAGGTGCCTTCGAGCGCCCCCTGCTCGGCACATCGGGCGAGGTCGGTCACCGGCGCCAGCGCCACCACCGACCGTGGGCTCACCCGCGGCGCCGACCCGACGGTCGCCACCGGCAGACCCGTTCGACCCGCGGCCCACAGCGCGAGTTGGCCGCCGGCGGAGTGGCCGAGGACCAGCAGGCGGTCGAGGTCCACGGGTACGGCGTTCGGCCGGGTGGCCACGTCGTCGATGGCCTTGGCCACGTCGGCGAAGGTGCCGGGCCAGCCGCCGCCGGCTTCTCCGAGGCGCCGGTACTCGATGTTCCACACCGCATGGCCCTGGTGGGCGAGGTCCTTCGCGATCTGGTCCATGATCGTGCGGTCGGTCGATGCGCTCCACGACCCGCCGTGGATCGTGACCACGGTGGACCACGGTCCGTCGTTCGCCGGTCGCCACAACTCACTGAACTGGTTGGGGGCGTCGCCGTAGGCGAAGCGCTCGGGGCCGTCGTCGCCGAAGAGCCCGCAGGACGCGGCGAGACCCGCCACGCCGAGGGCGACGCCACCGGCCAGCAGGCGGCGGCGGCTGAAGGTGGCGCCGACGCACACCCCGGTGGCGTCCGGGGGGCAGTTGTCGACGCCCGTACCGGCCATGACGGGCGACGGTAGCGGGGCGACCACATCCGGGCACCGCGGGTGAGGCCACCGCCCGCGCTGCTCGCGACTGCGGCGCGACCGCTACCCTTCCGTCCCCGAGCGTGGCCGGCACCGCTGCGCTGCGTAGCGCAAGGACTGATGATGGGCGAGCAGCACACGGCAGGCCCCCGCGGGGGCACACCCGAAGCGCGGGTGTCGAAGGATGCCATCGCCCCGCGCCCCAGGGTGATCGCTGCACTGGCGGTGCTGACCGTGCTCGTCCTCGGCTTCCTCGCCTTTCGGTCGGTGTCATCGTCAGGGGGCCCCGCCCACCTCGACGAGGCCGACGCCTACCTCGCGGCGTGGCAGGAGGGTGACTTCGCCTCCATGGCTGCTGCCGTGGCCGAGCCCCCGGCCGAGTTCACGGCCCAGCACCAGCAGATGCTCGCGGGGCTCCAGGTGCGCGACTCGGTCTACGAGCCAGGAGGTGCCCAGATCGATGGCGACCGGGCCACCGTGCCCTTCACCGCCAGACTCACGCTGGCCGGTCTCGGGGTGTGGCGCTACGAGAACACCTTGAACCTGCTCAAGCGGGAAGGCGAGTGGTTGGTGGACTGGACGCCCTCCACGCTCTACCCGGGCATGCGATCCGGCCAGCGCTTCGCCCGCACGCGGACCGCCCCGCCGCGGGCTGCCATCGTGGATCGCGACGGACTGCCACTCGCGGAGGGGACGGCCCCGCTCATCCTGGGCACAACCGCCCCGGCCACCGCCGAGCAGGCGGCGGCCATGGGTCCGTTGGTCGAGCCCGGCGACACCATCGGCACACAGGGCCTCCAGGCCCGATACAACGACGTGCTGTCGGGCGAGCCCTCCGGCCAAGTGCAACTTCTCGGTGCCGACAACGTCCCCGAGGTCGTGCACGTCTTCCAGGGGGAGCCGGGCGAGTCGCTCGTGACCACCCTCGACCCCCAGGTGCAGGCCGCCGCGGAGAATGCCATCGCGGTGGCCTCGGGCCCCGCGGCCTTCGTGGCCATCGAGCCGGGGACCGGCGAGATCCTCGCGGTGGCGAACAGTCCGAGCGACGGCCTCAACCGTCCCATCAGCGGTGCCTACCCGCCGGGCTCGACCTTCAAGATCGTCACCACCAACGCCTTGCTGGGTGTCGGCGTCGACCCTGATGTGAACGTGTCCTGCCCGGCCACGGCCAACGGCTTCGGCAACTTCGCCGGCGAGTCCTTTGGCACGATCCCTTTCCGCGAGGCCTTCTACCGGTCCTGCAACACCTCGTTCATCATCCAGGCGGGCCTGCTGCCTGATGGGGCACTCGAGGCCTCGGCCGCGCAGTTCGGGTTCAACGTGGCCTACGACATCGGCATCGACTCGGTCGGCGGCAGCTTCCCCGAACCGGAGGGGCAGGCCGACCTGCTGGCAGGCGCGATCGGCCAGGGCCGGGTGACCGCCAGCCCGCTGCACATGGCCACCGTGGCGGCCGCGGTCGAAGACGGGACCTGGCGGGCGCCCACCCTCATCCACGGCGACCAAGCCCCTGACCGACCGGACCCGATCCCCCTCGACGAGGGCATCGACGCCACCATCGGCCAGATGATGCACGAGGTGGTCACCATCGGCACCGGGGTGAACGCCGCGGTTCCCGGCCGCGACGTGGCGGGCAAGACCGGGACGGCTGAATTCGGCGCCGAAGACCCCCCCGAGACCCACGCGTGGTTCGTCGGCTTCGACGAGAGCATCGCGTTCGCCTGCCTCGTCGAAGGCGGCGGAAGTGGAGGGTCGGTCGCCGCCCCACTCGCCGCCCGCTTCGTGGCCGCCTTGCCGGCGCCCCCGCCGCCGACGACCACGACGACTATCGAGGGCGACGGCGACTGACGGTGCCCGTCGAGGCCCGGTCGGGGCGGTCCCTGCGCACGACGGCCCGACGGGTGAGAATACGGGCGTGCGCCGCTTCGCTTCGCTCGACCGCTGATGGCTGCGACCCATTGCACACCGAGGTGCCACCTCGGTGCGCCGACGCGTTCCGGCGAGGACGGCGCCGGCCAGCAGGGCCTGCGCGTGTCCCCGGAGGTGTCGTGTGGTGACGGTTGCCAGCCCGCCTTCACGGTGGCCTGGCTCTGCCTCGGCGCCGACAACGTCGATTGGCGCAGCGGGTTCGCCGGCAACACCTACCAGCCGCTGCGCATCATCGACCCGAGTCGGCCGGCCAAGGTGCAGGTGACGGCCACGGTCACGGTGTCGTGCGCGCCCGACCAGTCCGCGGCGCAGTGCTCGACCACCTGGCTCGTGGGGTGGGAGGCCGGCGCGGTTCTGCACTCGATCACCGAGCTCGACAGCACCTGCCCCGGCACCTGACGAGATCGTTCTGGCGCCTGATCTACTGCCCGGAGCCAGTACATCGGGCGCCAGTTCGGCGAGGTGCGGCCTCGGTCAGTCGGAGGGCTGGTCGCGCAGGCCGTCGTTGAACATCCGGTAGACGTCGTAGACCTCTTTGCAGGCCTGGCACAGGGGCAACTGGCGGGGGTCGCGCGACGGAACCCAGACGTGCCCGCACAGCGCCTCGATGGGCGTGCCGTTGATGCGGGCCTCCAGCACCTTGGCCTGGGCGTCCTCGCCCGGCTCCACCTTCACGATGTGGGCGACCAGCGGCGGCCCGTCCTCGAGCTCGGGGTCGGAGGGCCGGACGGTGATGACCGGCGCGGTCTCGGTGGTGGTGATCGACATGCCCCGGGAAGCGTAACCGGGGGTCTTGGGCCAGACTCAGGCGGTGAGCTGGCGTGACGTCGACGACGACGAGTGGGACGCGGAGCTGGATGCCGACGAGTACGACCTCGGGCCGCGGCGCCTGCATCCTGGGTTCGTGGCGGTGGCGTGGCTTGTGGTGATCGCCCTGCTCGGCTCCGCGGTTGCGTCGTTCATCGTGTTGGTGTTCGGCTGATGGTGCCCGAACCCGTGGAGAGCCCGCTCCAGGGGACCGTCGTCACCGTCGACGTGGCCGTGGGCGACCGCGTCGGTGCCGACACCGTCGTCGCCGTCGTGGAGTCCATGAAGATGGAGCACCCGGTCCCGGCGGGCGTCGGAGGCGTGGTCGAGGCGGTCGCTGTGGCGGTCGGCGAGGTGGTCCACGCCGGGGATGCTCTGGTCGTGGTGGCGGGCGTACCGGACGGCGGTCACCCTGACGCGACACCCTCGGACGAGGGAGCGATGGCCACGCAGGGCGACGGGATGCGGGCGGACCTCGCCGAGGTGCTCGAGCGCCAGCGCCTCGCCACCAGCGACGCCGCTCGGCCCGGGGCCGTGGCCAAGCGCCGCGGCCGGGGCCACCGCACCGCCCGGGAGAACGTCGAGGATCTCATCGACCCCGGGTCGTTCGAGGAGTACGGCTCGCTCGTCCTCGCCGCCCAGCGCAGTCGGCGCAGCCTCGATGAGCTCATCGCCCGCACGCCGGCCGACGGCCTCATCGCCGGCCTGGCGCGCGTCAACGGCGAGCGCTTCGCCGACGAGCGCGCCCGTGCCGCGGTCGTGTCGTACGACTACATGGTCCTCGCCGGCACCCAGGGCCAGCAGAACCACGCCAAGAAGGACCGCCTCTTCCAACTCGTCGAACGCCTGCGCCTGCCTGTGGTCTTCTTCGCCGAGGGCGGCGGCGGCCGTCCGGGCGACACCGACTCGCCCGTGGTCGCCGGCCTCGACTGCCTGGCCTTCGCCCTCTTCGGCGGTCTGAGCGGCCTGGTCCCCCTGGTCGGCATCGTGAGCGGCCGCTGCTTCGCCGGCAACGCCGCGCTCCTCGGGTGCTGCGACGTCATCATCGCCACCCAGGACGCCAACATCGGTATGGGTGGCCCTGCCATGATCGAGGGCGGTGGGCTGGGCGCCTTCGCCCCAGAGGACATCGGGCCGGTGTCGGTGCAGGCGCCCAACGGGGTCGTCGACGTGGTGGTGGCCGACGAGGCCGAGGCCGTCGCCGTGGCGAAGCAGTACCTGTCGTACTTCCAGGGCCCGTTGGGCGACGACGACTGGGCCTGCGCCGACCAGACCCTGCTGCGCGACGCGATCCCCGAGAACCGCCGGCGGGTCTACGACGTGCGGGCGCTGCTCACGACCCTGGCCGATTGTGGCCCGAGCGGCCCCTCAGAGCGGGAGATGGACGGGTCGGTGCTCGAGCTACGGCGGGACTTCGGGCGCACCATGGTCACCGCGCTCGTGCGCATCGAGGGCCGGCCCGTCGGCGTGGTGGCCAACGACCCGGCCCACCTCGGCGGCGCCATCGACCGCGACGGCGCCGACAAGGCCGCCCGCTTCCTCCAGCTCTGCGACGCCCACGACCTGCCGGTGCTCTTCCTGTGCGACACCCCTGGGTTCCTCGTCGGGCCCGAGGCGGAGGAGCAGGCGCAGGTGCGCCACTTCAGTCGCTTGTTCGTGACCGGCGGAGCGCTGACCGTCCCCTTCTTCACGATCGTCACGCGCAAGGGCTACGGCCTCGGCGCCCAGGCCATGGCGGGCGGGAGCTTCCGTCGACCGCTGTTCACGGTGGCCTGGCCCACCGGCGAGTTCGGGGGCATGAACCTCGAAGGTGCCGTGCAGCTCGGCTTCCGCCGTGAGCTCGACGCCATCGAGGATCCGGCCGAGCGCGAGGCGGCCTACCAGTCGCTCGTGGCCCGGGCCTACGAGCACGGCCGGGCCGTCAACATGGCCAGCCACTTCGAGATCGACGACGTCATCGACCCCGCCGACTCCCGCCGGCGCATCGTGAACCTGCTGCGCTCGGTCCCGCCGACGCCTCCGCGGACCGGCCGCAAGCACCCCGTCGACCCCTGGTGACGGCGGTTCTCAGTTTGATGTAGTTTCAGTATGTTTCAATACACTCCAAAACCTGGCAACGGCGAGGTGAGTGGAGCGTATGATGATCGTATGCAGAAGGCGAGGATCACCGTGAGCCTCCGGCGCGAGCTCGTGGAGCACGTCGAGGCGGAGGTGGCCGCCGGGAAGGCGCCGTCGGTCAGTGCCTGGGTCGAGGACGCCATCGACCAGAAGGCGGGCCGTGACGACCTCCGCCAGCTGCTCGACGAGATGGATGCGGAGTACGGCCCCCCGAGCGAGGAGGACTACGCATGGGCGCGGAAGGCGCTCGGCATCGACGAGGCCTGATTCTCGACAGCGGCGCCCTGATCGCCTACGAACGGGCCGACCGTCGTGTGCGCGGTGTCATTCGGCTGGCACTGGAGCGCGGCGACGAGGTTCACGTCCCTGCGGGCGTCGTGGGCCAGGTCTGGCGCGACGGCAGCCGTCAGGCCCGCCTGGCCAGGTTCCTTCGCGCGCCCCAGGTCACCGTGGATCCCCTCGATGAGCGCGACGCCCGCGCCGCCGGCGTCTTGTGCGGGCGCGCCGGCACCACCGACGTGGTCGACGCGTCGGTGGTGATCGTGGCCCGGCGTCACCGGGCGCCAGTGGTCACCAGTGACCCCGAAGACCTCGCCCGTCTCGACCCGGGGATCGAGGTCCACCGCTGCTGATCGACGTCGGGCCGAGGGTGCGAGCCCGAAGGACGGGATGGGCGTCGGCGCCGGCGCCGGCTCAGGCCAGGAGCTCGCGCTCCAGCGGGGTGGGGAAGCGGGCCTTGACCACGACGTCGCCGAGCCAGGTGCGCACGGCCTCGGCCTCGGCGTCGAGGGCCGAGGTGGCCTCGGCGCCGACGTCCTCGAGCAGGTGGACCACCACCTCGCCGTCCGGACGATGGGCCCAACCGCCCACGATGCGTCCGCCGCACCACGCGGAGGGGCCGATGTTGCCGTTGCGGTCGAACAGGCGCTCGCGGTGGGGCCCGAGGTACCAGTCGCGCTCCTTCCACCCCATGGCGGTCGGGTCCAGGGATGGCAGGAGCGCCACCCACGGGTCGGGCGCGGCGACCGGCTCGGTGTCGTCGGCCAGCACGAGGCCCACCCGGTCGCCGGCCAGGGCGACCTCCACCACGTCCACCGCCGCCAGCGCGGCCTTGGTCACCCCCTTCCCCCAGCCGGTCCACCACTGCACGTCGTCGAGGGTGGCGGGGCCGAAGGCGGCCAGCCAGCGCCGCACCAGCTCGGCGCGGGCCGCCTCGACGGGCATCGGCTCGGGCTCGGCACCCAGCCAGCGGTCGGTGGCCACCCATTCGTACTGGCTGCTGACCAGCGAGCCGCGGGGCCGGCCCCGCACGATGTGGCCTTGGGCCGAGAGAATGGTGAGCACCTGGGTGGTGATGCTCACCTCGCCTCCCCAGGTCTTCCCCTCGCCGAACGTGAGCTTGCGGCGGAGGTCGGGCACGTCGGTCGACAGCTGCGTGCCCGTGGCCGAACCGCGTGCCTCGAGGGCGTCGAGGGTGGCGGACAGCACGCCGTCGAGCCAGGCCTCGGCGCCGGCGCCGAGCTCGGACTTGGCCAGCGCAGCGACGAGGCGACGGTGCTGCTGCGCAGCGATGGCGTCGGTGCACGAGGCCTGGAGCACGGGCACGAGGTCGAGGGGCACCACGAACATGGTCCGGCGCATGGCCAGCACCTTCAACAGGGTGCGCTCGTCGTAGAGCGATCGCTCGAGGCCGGCGACGGTGAGTCCGGGCACCCGGCGACGGGCGGCGAGGAAGACCGTCGCGGGGTCCGTCGCGTGCAGCCCGACGAGTATCCGGGCCGCCGCCTCCACGGAGTCGACCGGGTCGGCGTCGTCCCGGGCGCCGGCGAGCAGGTGGCGTCGGCCGAGCCGGGCCCGCCGCTCGTCGTCGTCGATGGGGCGCACGGCGCCGATCTTGGCAGGGCGAGCCGCTTCACCGGCGGCTCAGTGGCGGCCCGGACGAGCCGATGGGAGGGGATGGCCGTGGAGCCGAACGCGCGCGTGGGGGAGCGCTTCGGGGGGATGACCGCCCTCGAGGTGCTGGTGGGCCGCCTGACGCGCCCCCGCCTCTACGCGGTCCACCCGCACACCCTGCTCGAGGTGCCCGCTCCACCGGCGCTCGCCGCGCTGCTGCCGGAGCACTTCCCGTTCCTCGTCGCCGACGTCGTCCCGGCCGACCAGGCGCTGGCCATCACCTGCTACGAGCAGGCGTGCAGGGAGGGCATGGCCCAGGTGCTCCTGCGTTTCGAAGGGGTCGACCGGCCCACGTTGTTCACCATCGCCGACGTCGCCGCGGAGACGGGCGCCGTCGCCTACATCTTCTCGGACGACCCCGACGCCCTCGAACCGAGCGCCACGCTCGGCGTCGTTGCCGGCGCCGATGCCGGCGCGTCGGTGACCATCACGCCGGGCGGCAAGATCGCGGAGATCTACGGGTCGATCCCGGGGGTGCTCGACGAGCATGACCCCGCCCTCCTCGGTGCCTCCCTGGCCGCGCTGGTGCATCCCGACGATCTGGGGGAGGCGCTCGTGGCCTTCGCCGGTGTGCTCCACGACCACCGCATGGCCCGCCGCCTGCGGGCCCGGCTCGCCACCGAGGACGAGCGCTGGCGCTGGATCGACTGCACCCTCTTCGCCGGTCGCCGCGACGAGGCCGGTGAGGTGCTGGTGAGCTGCTCGCTCATCGACGTCGACGCCGACGTGGTCGCCCGCGACGCGCTCGCCGAGAGCGAAGACCGGTTCCGAATGCTGGCCGAGTCCATCCCCCTTGGTGTGTTCGGCGCCGACGGCTACGGCCAGATCCACTACGCCAACCAGACCTTCCGGTCGATCACCGGCCTCGACAAGGTCTCCAACTGGCTCGACCTGGCCCATCCCGACGACAGGGACGAGGTCGCTGCTGCCATCGCCCGCTTCGACGAGGGCGGTGAGGTGCTCGACGTGGAGGTCCGGGTGCGGCCCGCCGGTGCCACCGGGTATCGCACGGTGCGGATGTTGGCCCGAGGTGTGCGCGACGAGCACGGGGCGCTGCGCGATGTGGTCGGCTCGATGGAGGACATCACCGAGCGCAAGGCGCTCCAACAACGCATCAGCCACGCCGCCACCCATGACCCCCTCACGGGCCTGGCCAACCGCGCCCATCTGGTGGCCGAGCTCGACCGGCGACTGGCGGCGTCCTTCAGCGCACGCGACCCCTTGGCCGTCCTCTTCGTCGACCTCGACGGCTTCAAGCGGGTGAACGACTCGCTCGGACACACCGCCGGCGACCAGCTCCTCGTGATGCTCGCCGAGCGCCTGCAGGCCCAGGCCCGAACAGGTGACCTGGTCAGTCGCTTCGGTGGCGACGAGTTCGTGGTGGTGGCCGAGCAGACGGGCGGGCCCGACGGCGCGCTGGGCATGGCCCACCGCATGCTGCACGCATTGGCCGCTCCCGCCGAGATCGCCGGCACCCAGATGCGGCCCCGGGCCAGCATCGGCGTCGCCCTCGCCGTGGATCGCGACTCCACCTCCGAGGCCCTGCTGCGCGACGCCGACGCGGCGATGTACGAGGCCAAGTCGCGTGGCCCCAACGGCGTGTGGCTGGCCGATGCCGCGGTGCGCAGCCGGGCCGATCGCCGCTTCGGCCTCGAAGGGGCGATCGCCGAGGCCCTCGCCGCCGATCGCTATCGGTTCGACTACCAGCCAATCGTCGAGCTCGACAGCGGTCGCTACCTCGGCGCCGAAGGTCTGCTGCGCTGGGACGACGAGGTCTTCGGCTCGACCTCGCCCAACGAGCTCATCCCGCTCGCTGAGGAGACCGGTCTCATCCATCAGCTCACGGACTGGTCGATCTGGCGCGCCGGTCGTGACCTCGCGGTGGTTCGGGCCGGCGCCCGGGTCTCCCCCTTCTTCTCCCTGGGCATCAACCTGTCCTGCGCCCAGCTCAGCTCACCCTCGTTCGTCCAGCGGTACCTCGCCGCCATCGCGGCCATCGACCTCGAGCCACGCGACCTGGTGGTGGAGGTCACCGAGACCGAACTGGTGGAGGACGGGTCGGTGGCCGAGCACTCGCTGCTGGCCTTGGCCGAGGCAGGTGTGCAGGTGGCGGTCGACGACTTCGGCGCCGGCTACTCGTCGTTCGACTACCTCACCCGGATGCCGGTGACCTACCTGAAGATCGACCGGCGTCTCACCCGGGCGCTGCCGTCGAACGCCCGTGCGCGCCGGGTGCTGGGCGCCTTGGTCCCGATGTGCCTCGACATGGGCGTGGCCATCGTCGCTGAGGGCATCGAGACGGTGGCCGAACGGGACGCCTACCGGGAGATCGGGATCAACGCCGGTCAGGGCTTCCTCTTCTCGCCGGCCATCCCCGTCGAGCGCCTGGTCGAGCACTTGCGCGCCGAGGTCACGGCCGACTGAGGCCGGACACGACCTCGAGCAGGCGGTCGATGTCGGACTCGTCGTTGTAGCGGACGATGCTGGCCCGTACCGCGCCGCCGGCCTCGGTCAGCCCGAGGGCGTCGATGAGCTCGAGGGCGTAGGAGTGCCCTTGCCAGACCGCGACGCGCTCGGCGGCGAGGGCCGCGGCCACCTCGTCGGGGTGGTGGCCTTCGACGGTGAAGATGCTCGTGGGCGCCCGCTCGTCGCCGGTGGAAGGGGCGTGGACGGTGACCCCGGGGAGGGCAGCGAGGCCGCCTTCGAGGCGCTGCAGCAGCGCAGCTTCGTGGGCGATGACGGCCGCTCGGGGCGTCTCGGTCAGGAACGCGGCGGCGCCCACCACGCCGGCGAGCGACTCGAAGGCGGGCGTGCCGGTCTCGAAGCGGGGCGGGCCGACGTAGTCGGCGGGCCGGACCCGGTACGGCTCGACGTGGTCGAGCAGATCCGGGGAGAGGGCGAGGGCGCCGACGTGGGGGCCGTACCACTTGTAGACCGAGGTCATCAGCGAGTCGACGCCGAGGTCGCGGTGGCTGGTGGGCAGGTGGGGCACGCGGGCCACGGCATCGAGGTGGACGCGGGCGCCGGCGGCGTGGGTGCGCTCGACCACGCCGGCGAGCGGCGGGACCGCCCCGGTGAGGTTGGAGGCGCCCGTCACGGCCACCCAGCGGACGGGCCCGGCGCCGGGACGGTCGGCGAGCAGGGCGTCGAGGTCGGCGAGGTCGAGGTTGCCGGTGACGGCGAGCGGCCAGAGGTCGATGTGCACGCCCCGGTCGGCCGCCATCTGCATCCACGTCGAGACGTTGGCGTCGTGGTCGAGCTGCGTGCAGACGATGCGGTCGCCCGGTTGGAGCGTGCGCCCGAGGGCCCGGGTGTAGCCCATCATCAGGGTGGTGGAGTTGGGCCCGAACACGATCTGATCGGCCTCGGCACCCACGAGGTCGCCCACCGCGGTGCGGGCCCGGTCGACGAGCTCGCCGCAGGCGGCGCTGGCGGCGAAGGCGCCGCCGAGGTTGCTGGTGGCGGGCGAGCGCCAGAACTCGACGAACGCGTCGATGGCGCTGTCGACCGGCAGGGTGCCAGCGGCCCCGTCGAGGCGGGCCCAGCCGTCGGACAGGCCGGGGAACCGGTGGCGCACGCCGGGTGCCGTAGCGGGCTCGGTCGGGGCGGTGTCGGTCGGGCGCGGGGCATCGGTCACGGCCAGATCATGCCCGCCTGCCGCGTCACCCGTCGGTCCCTGGTGCACCCTGGAGGGATGGCTGGTGTCCGTGCGCTCGTGGCCGTGGGGCTGGCGGCGGTGCTCGTCGCCTCGACCGCGGCCTGCGGCGTGGGAGCGGCGGACCCGCCGAGCGGCATGCAGGAGGCGGCCGCGGCCGACAAGCCCCTCCCGGAGGACGCCAATCCCTCCACGGCGACGATCGACACGGCGGCCGCTCCCGACGACCCGACCCCAGGCGAGGCGGCGTCGGCCCCGAGCGGGCCCGGTGCCGGCATCGTGCTCCCCGACCGTGCCTCCGCTGTCCCCGCCGTCACCGAGGCCCCGCGGGCCGGTCGCTCGGTGGCGGCGCTGGCCGCGCAGATCGAGCAGGCCGAGGCGGTGGTCCGCGACCCGGCCAGCAGCGAGGCCCGGGTCGCCCGCCAGGCGCAGCGCCAGCAGGTGGCCTACCGCGAGCTCGCCCTGCACCCGTCCTGGCTCGACCCGGTGCTCGACTCGCTCCCGGCCGACCTGCGGACCGATGCGCTGCACCAGGTGGCCGCCCGCCTGGAGTTCCTCGACATGGCGTCCGAGGCGTCGCTGGCCCCCGGTCCGCCGGCCGACTGGCGGGTCGAGGCGCCGGCGCCGGCCACGGACCTGCTCCGCTGGTACCGGGGCGCGGCCGACGCCTACGACGTCGAGTGGGAGGTGCTGGCCGCCATCAACCTGGTGGAGACCGGCCTCGGCCGCATCGACGCCGACAGCGTGGCCGGGGCGCAGGGCCCGATGCAGTTCATGCCCGCCACGTGGGAGCGGTGGGGCAACGGCGACGTGCACGACCCGCACCACGCCATCTACGGGGCGGCGCGGTACCTCGCCGTCAGCGGTGCCGCCGACGGCCGCCTCACCGACGCACTGTTCGCCTACAACAACGACAACCGCTACGTCCGGGCCGTCAACCTCTACGCCGGGCTCCTGCGGCGCACGCCCCAGTTGTTCCGGGGCCTCTACCACTGGCAGGTGTACTACCGGTCGGCCGCCGGCGACCTGCTGCTCCCCGAGGGCTACCCCACCGTCCCGGCGGCGCCCCGCCCCTGACCGGCGCCCGCCTCAGCCGGCTGGCGTCGCTCACCGTCACGGGTCCTCGGACCAAGGTCCGATGGAGCGCGGGGCCACGCGACCCCGATGCTCAGGGGGTACCTCCCCCCTCCAGCAAGGAAGACCACCATGACCGGTGAGTCCTGCACCTCCCAGATCAACTTCAAGAACTGATCCGCCGACCCGGCGGTCCGGCACGTGGGGCGGCGGCGTAGCGTCGGGGCGTGGACACCACGCCCGCGGGACGCTTCGTCGCCGCCTCCGACTGCGAGTGCATCCACGACGGGCCCATCACCCAACCGGTGAACACGGCGACGAGCCTGGCGTACGTGGTCGCCGGCGTCGCCCTTGCGGCGCGTGGGGGGCGGGCCGGCGGTGATCGGCCCTTCGCCGGCCCGGTGGCCGGCGCGCTCGTGCTCAACGGCCTCGGCAGCGTCGCCTACCACGGGCCCGGTGGCCGGTGGGGCAAGTGGCTGCACGACACCGGCCTGGTCGCCATCAACGCCACCCTCGCCGTCGCCGGCCTCGCCCGCTTGCGAGGCTGGGAGCACGACCGGGTCCGTCTGGCCGACGCCGCCGTGGTCGCGGTCGGTGCCGGCGTGCTGGCGGCGCGCCCGGGCAGCGAGCTCGCCCTGGTCGCGCCCCTCGGCGTCGTGGCCCTCGGCCACGAGCTCGTCCGGCCCTCCCGCCACGGGGGCGGCCGCCGCCTGCTCGGCGGGGCGCTGTTGGCCGTCGGCGCCGTCATCCAGGCCCGCTCCCGCACCGGACAGCCCTGGTGCCAGCCCGAGGGCCCGTTCCACGGCCACGGGCTGTGGCACGTGCTCTCGGCCGCCGGCCTCTACCTCGTGGCCGACGCCGCCCTCGCCGAGGCCGCCGCCGGCGACTGACGATCACGGCCGCCGACACGCCCGTCGGGCCGTCGGGCCGTCGGGCGGTCGGGCCGACGATCCGTGGCCGCCGTCGGTCAGATGGGCACCACGTGGGACGAGTCGTCGGAGACCTCGGTGTCGGCGACGCTCGTGGTCCACTGCGCACCGTCCCAGTAGCGGCGCTCGTGACCGCCGCCCGGGTCGGGGTACCAGCCCGCGGGCATGGCCGACGGTGCGGCCGTGAAGGCAGCGGTGGTCATCGGCGGCGCCGCGGGCACCACCGGCGGGGGTGCCGCGCTCCCCGTGCCGGCCAGCGGCTCGACGCCGTCGACCAGCATGGTGCCGTCCTCGAGCAGGGTGACCTCGGGCCAGTGGCCCCAGGGGGTGGCCGCCAGCACGGCGACCACGGCGATGCCGACGCCCACGAGTGCGACCATCGGGCCGTAGCCGCGGGTGAAGCCGTCCTGGACGGGGACCACCATCACCAGGAGCGCGGCGGCCACAGCGAGGGCCCCGCCGACGATCAGGCGCACCTTCGCCGTGCGGTTGGCGAGGCCGCCGTAGCCGGCTGCCTCGAGCTCACCGTGCATGCGCCCTCGTTCACGCGGGGACGCGAACCGGGTGGAGGCCACCTTGCCCTTGGCCTTCCGGATGGGGTTCGCCATGCCTTGGCTGATGCTCACCATGGCCATGGCGATGAACAGGAAGATCATGACGAGCAGCGGTGGGTATCCCCACTGCACGATGGACATGAACTGGCCCTCCGAGAGTTGGTACTGCCACGTGAACATGGCCAACTGGCTCTCGGTCGGCGGTGAAGCGGCCGACCAGTTCGCTTGGTTGACGGCGACCCAGCCCGACGCGAGCACCAGGTACATGGTGGAGACGAACAGTGCGCCGGCGGCGAGGTTCGCCGCCACCTTCTGTCGGCTCCGGATGGCGAGGCCTCGCCAGGTTCGCGGTGGGATCGGCGCAACGGTCGGTCCGGGAACAGCGGTCGGTGCGGTGGTCATGACCGCGCCTCCTTGCATCGTCTGCACCCTCAGCCTGCGCTGGTCCCGAGCGTGGTGATAGGGCCGGTGGTCCCACCGGCATCCGCTGGCCGCGCCCGGTGGGACCATGGGGCGGTGACGGCGGACGACCACCCGGACGACCACTCGGACGGCCTCAGCCGCAACGTCTACGTCGTCTCCGCGGTCTCGTTCCTGCAGGACACCGCGTCCGAGATCCTGTACCCGGTCCTGCCCTTCTTCGTGACCGGGGTGCTCGGGGCGCCGCCGGCGGTGCTCGGGCTCATCGAGGGCCTGGCCGACGGCACCGCTTCGGCCATGAAGCTGCTTTCGGGACGGCTCGCCGACCTGCGTCGGCGGCGGCCCCTGGTCGGTGCCGGCTACGGCGTCTCCGCCGTCGGCAAGTTGCTGCTCGCCCTGGCCCTCGCCTGGCCGATGGTGTTGGTGGCGCGCGTGACCGATCGGGTGGGCAAGGGCCTGCGGGGGCCGCCCCGCGACGCCATCATCGCCGACGAGACCACGCCCGCGAACCGAGGCAGGGCCTTCGGGTTCCATCGCGCCGCCGACACCGCCGGCGCCGTCTGCGGGCCGCTCATCGGCCTGGCCCTCTACGAGGCGGTGGGCCAGGAGTTCCGACCGCTGTTCTGGCTCGCGGTGATCCCGGCGGCGGGCAGCGCCCTGCTGGTCCTCGCCATCCGTGAGCGCCCGCACCCCCACCGGCGGGTTGAGACCGTTTGGGCGCCACGTGGGCTCCCGCGCCGCTACTGGCGCGTGATGGGTCTCGTCGGCCTGTTCGCCCTGGTCAACTTCCCCGACACCCTCCTGCTCCTGCGGGCCAAGGACCTCGACGTCGGATTCGCGGGCGTGACCATGCTCTACGTCCTCTACAACCTGACCTATGCCGCGCTCAGCTATCCCGCCGGCCGGGTGTCGGACCGCCTCGGCCGGCGCCGGGTGTTCGGCGTCGGGATGGTGGTGTTCGCCGTCGTCTACCTCGGGTTCGGCCTCACCACCTCGGCATCGTGGCTCTGGGCCCTCCTCCCGCTGTACGGCTGCTACACCGCGCTCACCGACGGGGTGAGCCGGGCGTGGGTGGCGGACCTCGTGCCCGCGACGGACCGGGGCACCGCGCTCGGCATCCACGCCGCCCTCACCGGCGTGGGCCTGCTGGTGGCCGGCGTGTGGGCCGGCCTGGCGTGGCACGGAAGCGGGCATGTGCCCTTCGTCGTGTCCGGCGCGAGCGTGGCCGTGCTCGCGGTGGTCCTGCTCACCGGCGGATGGTTCTTCGACGACGACGACGACGACGACGCCGACGCCGACGCCGCCGATGCCGGGGCCGACACGTCGCGCTGACGCGCCTCAGGGCCGGTGACGGCGGCCGGATCCCGCCGGCGCCGACCGTCGCCCGTCGGTACCGTTCAGGCGATGCCCCCGACCACGGTGCTCGGCACCTGCCACCACGACTGCCCCGACTCGTGCGGGTGGGTGGCGACGGTCGATGAGGGCCGCGTGGTGCAGTTGCGGGGCAACCCCGCCCACCCCTACTCCCGGGGTGAGCTGTGCCCGAAGGTGAACCGCTTCGTCGATCACGTGGGAGCGCCCGACCGGCTGCTGCAGCCGTTGATCCGCACCGGGCCGAAGGGCGGTGGCCGCGAAGCCTTCCGCACCGCCACCTGGGACGAGGCGCTTACGGTCGTGGTCGAACGGGTGGGCGACCTCATCGACCGCCACGGCGGCGAGACCGTGCTTCCCAACTTCTCGGCCGGCACCCAGGGCCTGCTCCAGATGACCTGCCTCGACCGGCCCTTCTTCGCCGGCCTGGGAGCGTCGCGGATCGTCGGCTCGGTCTGCGGCGCGGTGGCCGGCGCCGGCTATGCCGCCACCTACGGCTCGGGCCGCTGCGCCGACCCGTCCGACCTGCGTCACGCGCAGCTCGTGCTGCTGTGGGGCACCAACACCCGGCTCACCAACCGCCACCTCTGGCCGGTGGTCGAGGAGGCCCGCCGCAACGGTGCCCGCATCGTGGTCCTCGACCCCATGCGCACCGTCACCGCCGAGTCCGCCGACTGGTTCGTCCAGCCACTCCCCGGCACCGACACCGCGCTGGTGCTCGGGATGCTGCACGTCCTCGTCCGCGACGACCTGGTCGACCACGACTACGTCGGGCGCCACACCACCGGGTTCGCCGAGCTCGCCGCCCACGCCGCCGACTGGACCCCCGAGCGGGCCGGCGCCGCCACGGGCCTCGACCCCGCCGAGGTCGAGGCGCTCGGCCGTGCGTACGGCGAGGCCCGCCCGGCCTTCATCCGCACCCTCATCGGCGCCGAGCACCACGAGCACGGCGCCCGCTTCTTCCGCGCCCTCGGCTGCCTGCCCCTGGTGACCGGCTCGTGGCGCCACCTCGGCGGCGGCCTGGCCCGGTCGACCTCGGCCTGGAACGACGGCCCCATCGACGAGTCGGTGTTCGACGCCCCGCGCGCCGCCCGCAGCTTCCCCGTGGCCCGGCTCGGCCACGCCCTCACCGAAGGCCACCCCGAGGGCGGGCCGCCCGTCCACGCCCTGTTCGTCTGGTGCAGCAACCCGATCCTCTCGCTGCCCAACGCCGGCGCCATCCAGCGCGGTCTCGCCCGCGACGACCTGTTCACCGTGGTCAGCGAGCAGTTCCTCACCGACACCGCCCGCTACGCCGACGTGATCTTCCCCGCGGCCAGCCAACTCGAGCAGCTCGACGTGGTGCCGGCGTGGGGGCACCTCTACCTCGGGTGGAACGAGCCGGCGGTCGACCCACCCGGCGAGGCGGTGCCCAACACCGAGCTCTGGCGGCGTCTGGCCACAGCGTTCGGGATGACCGACCTCCGCTTCGCCCTCGACGACGAGGCGCTGATCCGCCTGGCGGTGACGGGGGTGGACGTCGACGAGCTGCGCCGGGAGGGGTTCGTGCGCCTGCCCCACCCCGACCCGCTGCTGCCCTACGCCGAGGGCGGGTTCGCCACCCCGTCCGGCAAGGCCGAGCTGTGGGCCGGCGACCTGCATGACGGGGGCGCCCGGGTGCCCGACCACGTCGTGGCCGAGGAGGGCCCGCCGGGCCTGGCCGATGTCGACGCGGCGGCCGCCGGCCCATACCCCTTGGCGCTGCTCACGCCGAAGGTGCACCAGCGCTTCCTCAACACCACCTACTCGGACCACCACGGTGCCCGGGAGGGTGGCGGTCCCTGGGTCGAGCTCGACCCCGCCGACGCCGCCGCCCGGGGCATCGCCGAGGGCGACGTCGTCCGGGTGCGCAACGACCGAGGCCACCTCGACCTGCCCGCGCGCCTGAGCAAGCGACTGCGGCCGGGCGTGGCCCTCGTCCCGTGGGGCTGGTGGGGAGAGGACCGCGCCGCCAACGTGCTGACCAGCGACCGCCCCACCGACTGGGGCGACGGCGTGGCCTACCTCGACACCCGCGTCGAGGTCGAGTCGCTCGAGCCGAACGCCGCGTTCTCGACGCAATAACTCGTGTTCTGAGGGAGTCATTGCGTCGAGTTCGGCGGCGCCCGCGGCGCGCTCTGTCAGCGGGCTTTCGCGGGGAGGTAGCGCAGGGCGAAGATCGAGCCGGCCGCCACGACACCCGCAGCGACGAGGCAGGCCACGCTGAGTCCGGACAGGAAGGCGTCGCTGACCTCGGCGAGGTAGGCCGGGGCGTTCGCTCCCAGTTCGCGGGCGACGAAGGACGCGGCACCCACCGAGTCGGCGGTGGCGTCCTGCGCCGCGACCGGGAGGGCCGAGAACACTCGACCGCCCTCGAGGCTCGAGGCGTAGATCGAGCTGAACACGCTGCCGATCACGGCCACCCCGAGGGTGCCTCCCAGCTCTCGGGTCGTGTCGTTGACGGCCGAGCCGATGCCGGCCTTGTCCGGCGACAACGACCCCATGATCGACTCGGTCGCCGGGGCGGTGGTCAGCCCCAGACCAGCTCCCAGGAACAGCATCTGGCCCACGATCTCGAGGTAGGGCGTCGTGGTCGACACGGTGGAGACCCAGGCGAACCCGACGGCCATCGAGGCCAGGCCGGCGGCCACCACCCGGGTGGTGCCGAAGCGCTGGACCAGGAGCGGCGCGAGGACGGCGGCCACGGCGATGGCCGTGGCCACGGGGAGGGTCCGCAGCCCGGCCTGGAGCGGGGTGTAGCCCCGGACGAGCTGGAAGTACTGGGTGATCAGGAAGATGAAGCCGAACAGGGCGAAGAAGGCCGAGGTGATCGACACGCTGGCGGCCGAGAAGCGCAGGTTCTCGAAGATGCGCACCGGCAGCATCGGGTACTCGAGGCGAAGCTCCCAGCGCACGAAGGTCGCCAGCAGGATCGCGGCGAGGGCGAAGCCGCCCAGGGTCTCGACGCTGCCCCAGCCCCACTCGGGGGCCTCGATGATGGTGAACACGAGGGTGGTGATGGCCACGATCGACAGGCCGAGGCCGACCTTGTCCAGGGCGGGGGCGTGCTCGTCTTTCGATTCGGGCACCAGCACCGCGGCGGCGAACAGCGCCACGGCGATGACCGGCACGTTCACGAAGAACACCGATCCCCACCAGAAGTGCTCGAGCAGCCAACCACCGGCGATCGGTCCCGCGGCGACCGCCATGCCGCTCGTGGCGCTCCAGATGCCGATGGCCTTGGCCCGCTCGCCGGGATCGACGAACACGCTGGTGAGGATGGCCAGGGTGGCGGGGAAGATCAGCGCCGCGCCGATGCCCATCAGCGCCCGCCCGGTGATGAGCTGACCCGCCGTGTCGGCCATCCCGGCGTAGGCGGACGTCAGTGCGAACAACGTGAGGCCGGCCAGCAGCACCTTCTTGCGCCCGTAGCGGTCGCCCAGGCCGCCGGCCGCCAGCAGCAGGCCGGTGAACACCAGCAGGTACGCGTCCACGAACCACTGCAGCTGACGGGTGGTGGCGCTCAGGTCCAGCGACAGGCGGGGGAGGGCGACGTTGACGATGGTGCCGTCGAGGACCGTCACGAACATGGCGAGGCACACCACGGCCAGCACCGCCCAGCGCCGTGGGTGCCCCACCGGGCCGGCGGCGGTGCCGGCGGCGGAGGAGGGTGGGGTCGAGGTCGAGGTCATGCGGGCTCCTGAGCGATCTTTCCAGTGGTAAGGAGCCAACGTACGGATCAATCTGGACATCGTCAAGATCTACGGCGAGAATGTGACCGATGCCACCGCAGGCCCCGACCCGCCCGTACCACCACGGCAACCTGCCCGACGCGCTGCGCGCCGCCGCTGCCGAGGTGATCACGGAGAAGGGCGTCGGTGGCTTCAGCCTGCGCGAGGTCGCCCGCCGGGCGGGCGTCTCGCACACGGCGCCGGCCCACCACTTCGGCGACACCACCGGCCTGCTCACCTCGCTCGCCACGGAGGGCTTCCAGCACCTCTACGAGGTGACCAGCGCGGCGGTGGCGGAGCACGACGACCCCGCCGACCAGCTGGTGGCGCTCGGTCAGGCGTACGTGGCGACCGGCGCGATGTACCCCGCCCACTGCCAGGTGATGTTCCGCCACGACCTCATCGACGACGAGGACGAGGTGCTCCACCTCGCGGGCACCCGGGCCCACGGGGTGCTGGTGGAGACCGTCGACGCCCTGTGCGACGCCGAGGGCCTCTCGGTGGACCGGGGCGACGCCGTGAAGCTGTGCTGGGCCAGCATGCAGGGCCTGCTCGTGCTGTACCCGTCGATGTCCTACCTGGACGAGGCCGCCGGTGTCGACGAGGTGAGCCGTGACGTGCTCGTGACGCGCTTCACCCGCCTGATGATCGAGGCCTTCCGCTCGCACACCGCGCCGGCCTGACCGCGCCCGCGGTGGCCGGCGTCGAAGTCGTTCTCCCCACCTGACCCTGAACTCGACGCAAGAGCTGTCGGAATCCGACAGGCATTGCGTCGAGTCCGGCGGGATCGGGCGATCGGCGGTCAGGCGCCCTCGTCGGGGCCGCCGCAGTCGCCGGTGCAGGCGACGTCGGGGACGTCCTCGCCGTTGGCGTAGGCGGTGAGCCAGTCGAGGAAGGACTCGCCGTCGACCTCGAGCGTGTAGAGCGCCGGCCGACCGAGGATCGTGTGCTCGGTGCCGGGGGCCAGGTAGCTGGCGACCGGGACGCCGCCGTCCTCGATGTAGGCCTCGTTGTCGGTGATGGTGGTCTTCAGGTCGTCACCGCCGAACCCGGCGAGCTCGGAGAAGCTCGACTGCACCTCGTCGTAGGCGGCGCTGGCCTTGACGAAGCCCTTGGGTTGACGGTGACGCCGTCCCCGTGGTCGTGCTCGCTGTCGCCGAGTGCGAGACTCGGCGCCGATCGCATCGCCCCCGAGGAGCGCCCGTGCTCGATCCCGATCCCGAGGACTACGACCGCCACCTCGCCTGGGTGCGCCAGGCGGACGACCAGGTGCTGGCCGTGCTCGACCGCCTGCCCGACCCCGCCTTCGCCGAGCCGTCTCTGCTGCCCGGCTGGTCCCGCGCCCAGGTGGCCGCACACCTGGCCCACAACGCCGAGGGCCTCGCCCGCCTGGCCACCTGGGCGGCGACCGGCGTGGAGACGCCGATGTACCCGTCGGCCGAGGCCCGGGCCGCGGACATCGAGGCGACCGCGGCGCACCGCCCGGCCGACGTGCGCGAGAAGGTGGCGGCGGCGTCCACCCGCCTCGTCCTGCAACTGGACGACCTGCCGCCCGCGGCCCGCTCGGTGGAGGTCCGGGGCCTGCTGCCGCCGCCCTTCCTGGCCGGCACCATCCCGTGGCAGCGGGTGCGCGAGCTGTGGGTGCACCTCGTGGACCTCGACGCCGGCGTGGACCTCGCCGACGTGCCGGTGCACGTGCAGGCAGCCCTGCTCGACGAGGCCGCGCAGCGCTCCGTGCTGCGTGGGGTGGCCCCGGCGATCGTCCTCGTCGACGACGGCGGGACGTGGTGGCAGTTGGGCGAGGGCCTCGCCACCACCACCCTCACCGGTCCCCGGCCGGCGCTGCTGGCCTGGCTGACCGGCCGCCCCGCCGGCGCCGGCCTCGGGCCCGACGCCCTCGTCGTCACCGGCGACGGCGACGGCGACCTCCCACCCCGTCCCGCCTGGCCCTGAGCCGCCCGCGTGGTCCAGAACGAATCGGTTCCGTCGTTCTGGGTCCAGGTTTCCGCTCTCACCGATCCACTTCTGGTCCCAGATCGAATCGGCTCCGTCGTCGTCGGCGAGCGCGGGCTACGGTCCCGGCGCGGCGCCGACGGGCGTCGACGAGGGGAAGGGGACCCACGTGGCCCAGGTGAAGATCACGATGTCCGAGGCGGAGCGCCAGGAGTTCCTGGCCGGTCTGCACATCGGCGTCGTCAGCATCAACGAGCCCGAGCGGGGGCCGCTCACCGTGCCCGTCTGGTACGACTACGCGCCCGGCGGCGACGTCTCGTTCATCACGCCGGCCGAGTCCCGCAAGGCGGCGCTGCTGAGCGTCGGCGACCGCATGAGCCTGTGCGCCCAGGACGAGGCCCTCCCGCCGAAGTACGTCAGCGTCGAGGGGGAGGTCACCGAGATCCGCCCCGCGACGGTGGAGGGCGACGTCACCGACATGGCCGTGCGCTACCTCGGCGAGGAGATCGGCGCCATCTACGTCGCCAACTCCCGCGAAGAGGACCCCCGCGAGGAGATCGTCGTGACCTTCCGCCCCACCCGCTGGTTCAGCGCCGACTTCGCCAAGCGCCTCGGCTGAGGACCGATGAGAGCCGACGGTCCGACCGTCGATCAGGACAGGAGGTGGCCATGACCGACGCGAGCACCGAGGAGGCCGACGCAGGTGACGATGAGGTCATCGATGACGGCGACGAGCCTTGAGCACGCTGATCGGGGGCGGGTTCGGGTTCGCCTTCTTCGGGGTGTTCTTCGCGCTGGCCATCGGGGCCAACGTGTTCTGGATCCTGACCATCGTCGAGGTGGCCAAGCTGCCCGACGCGCAGTACCGGGCGGCACGCACCGAGAAGGTCACCTGGGTCGTGGTCGTCGCCCTCACCGGGATCATCGGCGTGATCATCTGGTGGGCGGGCAAGCGCCGTGAGGTGCGCGAAGCGGTCCCGCTGATCCCGTTACCGCCGCCGGGCTGGTACGCCGACCCGGCCCGGAGCTGGGCCGGCCTGCGCTGGTGGGACGGCTTCCGCTGGACCGAGCACGAGGCGGCGGCGTAGCTGACTCGGCCTGACTCGGCCTGACTCGGCCTGACTCGGCCTGACTCGGCCTGACTCGGGCCTGTGGGCCTCATCAGGCGGCGGCGTCCTCGAGCTCGCGGCCGCGGGTCTCGGGCACGAGCGGCACGAGGAGCGCCGCCAGGGCGGTGGGCAGGAACACGGCGGCGCCGGCGACGGCGAAGCGGTCCCCGGCGTCGGCCACGAGGCCGAAGAGCACGAGTCCCGTGAAGGCGCCGAGCACGCTGGCGGCGAGGAGCCACCCCGCGACCGCGGCGCGCACGGTGGTGGGGAAGAGCTCGGCCTGCAGTGCGCCGACCGCCGGGAGGAACGCGGCGCCGGCCATGACGGCGACGAGGTAGCCGGCGATGGCGGCGGGCACCGAGCCGCTGTAGGTCACCGCGCCCGCGACGGGGACGACCACCAGGGCCAGCGCGACGGTCGGCCGACGACCGAGCCGGTCGGCGCCGGCGCGCCCGAGCAGGAGACCGGTCAGCCCGGCGAGGCCGGCGCCGACCACCATCGCCGCGGTGGCCGCCGAGGTGAGGTCGAGCACGTTCTCGGCGTAGAGGAAGAGGAAGCTGTTGGCCGGGCCGGTGACCACGCTGATGGCGAACAGGATCGCGACGAGCACGGCGAGCCGTGCCCGGAACGGCGCCGTCACCGGGCCCAGGACGGGCACGACGCGGGTGCCTTCGGCCGCGGCGACCCGGAAGCGGTCGGTCTCGCCCACGCGGCGTCCCAGCCAGAGGACCGCGGCGAGGGGCACGAGGGCGAGGGCCAGCACGGCCCGGAAGCCGAGGGCGTCGCCCATGACCCCGCGGAGGAGGGCGACGAGCCCGGCGCCGACGCCGTAGCTGGCGGCCACGAGCGCCAACGCCCGGGCACGGTCGTGGGTGGCGGTCTGCTCGGACGCGGCCACCCCGGCCACGGTGTCGGTGGCGCTCATGAAGGGTCGGCCCAGGGCGAAGACGACGACGAACACGGCGTAGGTCGGGCTGACGGCCGCCGCCGCGGTGAGGGCGAGCCCGATGGCCGCGCACCAGCGCAAGGTGGAGCGCCGCCCGACCCGGTCGGCGGCCGCCGCCAAGGGAAGGGCGAGGAGCGACGTGAGGCGGATGACGGCCAGGCCGACGCCGATGGCCGTGCCCGAGAGGCCCGCCTGGTCGGCGAGCGATCCGCCGTCACCCACCTGGCCGAACGAGCGGGCCACGTCGCCGAGCGCGGTGACGACGCCGAACTGGCTGAAGCCCGCCGCCGCGGTGAACCCGGCGAGGGCCACGATGGCCGGGTCCGTCCACTGGTGGAGGTGGAGCTCCGGCGGTGGGTCGGCGTCCTCCACGCCCGCCAGGTTCGCACCCCGGGACGGGGCCGAGGCTCGTTCGGCGCGACCGCCCCGTCGCCGGCCTCCTGTCGGACCGGGCACGATGGCGCCATGCGAGGACTCGTGCAGCGGGTGAGCCAGGCCCGGGTGGAGGTGGGCGACGAGGTGGTGGGCGCCGTCGGCGCCGGCCTGTGCGTGCTGGTGGGGGTGCACCGGGACGACACCGAGGCGCAGGCCCGCAAGCTGGCCGACAAGGTGTGGGGCCTGCGGGTCATGGCCGACGACGACGGCGTCATGAACCGCTCGGTGGCCGACACCACTCGCGAGGTGCTGGTCGTCAGCCAGTTCACCCTCTACGGCAACACCGAGAAGGGCCGCCGGCCGTCGTGGCTCGAGGCGGCGGCGCCCGAGCACGCCGAGCCCCTCGTCGAGCTCGTGGTGGCGACGCTTCGCGACCTCGGCGCCACCGTGGCCACCGGCCGCTTCCGCACGGACATGGCCGTCACCCTCACCAACGACGGCCCCGTCACCCTCCTCCTGGAGGTGTAAGGGCTGCTAGCACAAAGCGCTAGCATCAGGTGATGGCGTCGGTGCGCACCACCTTCACGTTGGACGAGGAACTCGCCGGCCAGGCGCGGCGGCTCGGGGTGAACGTCTCGGCGGCCGCGCGGGACGGCGTGCGTGATGCGGTGTACGCAGCCATGGCTCGAGAGGACCGAGCGGCATACGAACGTCACCCGGAGGAGGACGACGACGGGTGGATGGAGCTCCAGGCGTGGAGCGCTGAGTGAAACGGGGTGAGATCTGGCTCGCGGAGGTGGCACAGAAGGTGCGCCCGGTGGTGGTGCTCACTCGCGACGAGGTGATCGACGTCCGGTCCCGGGTCACCGTGGCCGAGGTCACGACGTCGATCCGTGGTCTGGCCGTCGAGGTCCCGATCGTCGACGACCTCGGCCTCGACCGACCGTCCGTCGTGAACTGCGACGGCCTCTACACCGTTCCCCGCCGGGCGCTCACCCGGCGCGTGGCCCGGCTCGACGCCGACACGATGCGCGACGTGTGCTGGGCGCTCAACCGCGCGCTGGGGTGCTGATCGGCGCGTGAAGCGTTCGGAACGCTCCGCGCCGTCGCGGCGCGTCCGCGGTGCTCTCGCCGGCGCTCAGACGGGGCGGTCGCCGATGATGCTGGCCCGTTCCATGATGCGCACGTCCGGCCAGTAGTCGCTGGCGGCGTAGTGCTGAACGGCCCGGTTGTCCCAGAAGGCCACTGAGTCGGGCGTCCACTGGAAGCGGCACTGGTACTCGGGGTAGTCGGCCTGCCGGCAGAGCCGGTCGATGAGGGCAGTGCTCTCGTCGGGCTCGAGGCCGACGATGTGGCTGGTGAAGATGCGGTTCACGAACAACGTGGGCAGGCCCGTCTCGGGGTGGGTGCGCACGACGGGGTGCTCGACCGTCGGGTACTGCTCGCGCATCGCCGCCTTGTCCTGGTCGGCCACCTGGTGGCCGAACACCTGCATGAAGTCGTGGACCGCGGAGAGTTCGCCGATCTGCGTCTTCGTCTCGGCGTCGAGGCCCTCGTAGACCGCGTGCATGTCGCAGAAGAGGGTGTCACCGCCGGTGCGCGGCACCGAGACCGCGTGGAGGACGGCGCCCATCGACGGGCACTCCCGCCAGGTGACGTCCGCGTGCCAGGCGTTCTCGTAGCCACCGACGTCGGCCCCCTTCTCGAAGCGGACCAGCTCGGGGTGGTCGGGGTTGGCCGGGATGAAGGGGTGGACCTCGAGCTCGCCGAAGCGCCGGGCGAAGGCCACGTGGTCGGCGGCGGTGAGGTCGGTCTGGTCGCGGAAGAAGATGGCCTTGTAGGCGAGCAGGGCGGCCCGGAGCTCGGCGATGGCCTCGTCGGACAGCACGCCGGAGAGACGGATGCCCGACAGCTCGGCGCCGATGGTGGCGCCCATCGGCCGGGCCTCGAAGTGCTCCCACTCGAGCGCGGCGAGCCGGGCCCGCTCGCGGTGCAGGTGGCCGACCGGCCCGACCTGCACGTCGTAGGGCGGCACGGTGAAGCGCTTGGCCGCCAGCTCGCTGGCCGGGTCCCGCTCGGCGGTCGCGACCGCCGGGTCCGTTGACGTCGACATGGACTTCCCCCTCGCCGCGGCACCGCAGCCGACCGGCCTCCCGACCGTAGTCCTGCCTCCGAGCCGTTCGGGCCTGCGGGTGTCCGTCGAGGGGTGCGAGGATCGATCCGTGGCGTTCCCTTCCGTCGGCCCCGGTGTCCTGTCGACCGACTGGCTGGGGACGGCACTGGTGCCGTCGCCGGTCGAGGTGCGGGTGCTGCGCCCCGGCGTCCCGGCGGGGGAGGCCGACGACCTGCCCCTGCTCCTGCTGCTGCACGGCGGCGGTGACTCGGCGTCGTTCCTCGACGGCCTCGTCCCCCTGTTCGACCGGCTCTGGACGTCGGGCGACCTGCCGCCGCTCGTGGTGGCCACGCCGTCGGCGGGCCGCAGCTTCTACCTCGACCGGGCCGACGGCTCGCAGCGGTGGGAGACGTTCCTCGCCGACGAGCTGCTGCCCCACCTCGTGGCGGGCACGGGCGCCGGTCGGGGTGGCGCCGCCGTCGCCCTGTGCGGGGTCTCCATGGGCGGCCTCGGCGCGCTGCGCCTCGCCTTCCGGCGACCCGACCGCTTCGTGGCGGTGGCCGTCCTCGAGCCCGCCCTCGAGGAGGCGACGACCTGGCCCGAGGTCGCCCTACGCGACGTGGTCTACCGCGACGCCGGACTGATCGCCGAGCTCTACGGCGACCCGGTCGACGAGGCCCACTTCCACGCCAACCACCCCCGGGCGCTGGCCGAGCGCCACGGGCACCTGATCGCCGTCGCCGGACTGGACGTCTACGTGGAGGTGGGCGACGAGGACGCGCTCCAGCTCCAGTACGGGGCGGAGGCGCTGCACCGCCAGTTGTTCGACCATGGGATCGACCACGAGTACCGGCTCGTCCGGCGGGGCAACCACATCGGGTCCTCGCTCGGGCCGCGTTTCGCCGACGCCCTCGGGTTCGTGGGCCGCTCGCTGCGGGCGCTGGACGCACCCGCCGCCGACGAGGTGCCGGCGTGGTTCAGCGAGTGGGTCGACGGCCAGGCCGCCGTGCGGGGCTATCGCCGGACGGTGCTGGTCGATGGCCCGGCCGGCGCCATCGAGGTCCGCCTCCGCGGCGAAGGCCCGCTCGTGGTGCTGCTGCCCTCGTTGGGCCGGGGGGCATCCGACTTCGCAGCGCTGGCGGCCCGGCTGGCCCGGTCCGGCTACCTGGTCGCCGCACCCGAGCCGCGCGGCATCGGCCGCAGCGCCGGCCCCCTCGACGGCCTCACCCTCGCCGACCTGGCCGACGACGCCGCTGCCGTCATCGACGTGCTCGACGCCGGCCCCGCCACCGTCGTGGGCCACGCCTTCGGGAACCGGGTGGCCCGCATGCTGGCCACCCGCCACCCCGAACTGGTCGAGAGCGTGGTGCTGCTCGCGTGCGGCGGGCGGGTGCCGCCCGAGCCCGACGCGGGCGCGGCGCTGTTCCGGGTGTTCGACGACTCGCTACCGCCGGACGGGCACCTCGAGGCCGTGGGCAGCGCGTTCTTCGCACCGGGGAACGACCCGGTGGTGTGGGCCGGCGGGTGGCACCCCGAGGTGGCCGCGGCGCAGGCGGCGGCCACGGGCTCGACGCCGGTTGACGAGTGGTGGGAGGCCGGCGCGGCCGACGTGCTCGTGGTCCAACCCTCCGACGACCGCATCGCCCTGCCCGCCAACGCGGAGGACCTCGTCGCCGCCCTCGGCGACCGGGCCACCCTCGTCACCGTCCCCGGCGCCGGTCACGCCCTGCTCCCGGAGCAGCCAGCGGCGGTGGCGGTGGCCCTGCTCACCTGGCTGGCTCGCCGCCGGCGCTGAGGGGCCGGCCGCTGCCGGTCAGTTCGAGCGGCTGGAGATGGCCCGGTCGATGAGCATCAGGATGATGGCGCCGACGATCGAGCCGATGATGCCGCTCGGGCGCAGGGCGAGGCCGTCGCCGGCGATGAGGCTGGCGAGCAGGCCGCCGACGAAGGAGCCGAGGAGGCCGTAGCCGATGCGCTTGCCCCACGACTCGGTGCCGGTGATCCAGCCGGCGATCGCGCCGATGACGATGCCGAAGCCGAGGATTCCGAAGATGAGCATCCCGGGAGTCTCCCCTGTGACCGCCGGGTCATGCGACCCGGACCAGAATCTCGCTCGGTATTCATGAGAGATCGTTGAGCACTCAACGATAGGATGACGAGATGGACGCCGCCCTCGACACCCTGCTCCGCCTCAACCGCACGACCACTCAGCTCGTGCGCGAGGTCGACCGCACCCTGGGGTCGGTTCACGGTCTCGGCCTGAACGACTTGGCCCTGCTCCTCGAGCTCCAGGCCCGGCCGGGCGGCCGCATGCAGCGGGTCGAGCTGGCCGACGCCCTCGGCATCACGCCCTCTGGCGTCGCCCGCCAGCTCGGCCCCCTCGAGCGCATCGGCGTCGTGACCCGCGAACCGCACCCGAAGGACGCCCGCCTGGCCCTCGCCGTGCTCACCCCCGCCGGCGACACGCTCGCCACCGACGCCGCGGTCACAGCCCGCCGGGTGGCCCAGCAGGCCTTCGACACCCGTTGGGGGTCGCCCGACCAGACCGACCTGCGCACCCTCGTCGGCGGCGCCTGAGGCGCGCTTCAGGGGCGGGCACCGTACGAGTCGTAGGGCTCGTCGAGGGAGGCAGCGCGCTCCTGGGCGGAGGTCCACTGGTAGGGGCTGATGCCACCCGGCTCCCAGGGGCCGACGCTGCCGGCGGCCTCGGCGGCCTCGGACTTGGCGACGACGGCGAAGGCGGACCTCAGCTCGTCGACGGGGCGGTCGGCCAGCGCGAACCAGTCGACGGCCAGCAGGTCCACGTCGGGTTGGCCGCCGGGGCCGTGGCTGAGAGCGCCCCGCCGGAGCGCGTCGGCGAGCCGGACCGCCATCCCGTCCTGGGAGAGCTGCCCGGGGAAGGACTCGAAGAGGCCGGCGCCGGTGGCCAGGTAGCCGGTCTCGAAGAGGCTGACCACCATCGCCAGCAGCGAGAAGCCTTTGGGGTCGTCGTTGGCGCGGGCGATGAAGGCGAAGACTTCGAGCTCGGACTCGACCCGGGTGCCGTAGTCGGCGAGCACGTGGACGAAGTCGTGTTGGGCGAGCAGCGGCGGGGCCGAGCCGGGGAGGCCCGGGAAGACGAACCCCCGAGCCCGGTAGAACTCCCACATCCGCCGACCGAGGGTGCCGCCGGGGAGTCGCTCGAAGGCCGCCCACTGCCCGGCCAGCGCCGGATCGGCGACCGACTGCTGCCACGCGTCGTGCAGCTCGGTGCTGGCGTGCAGGGTCGACGCCCGGTCGGGGTCCCAGTCGGCGGTGTAGCCGTTGCGCTGGAAGTCGAAGGCGGCCAGGCCGAGCTGGCCGGAGGCGAAGCGGCGGGCCACGGCGAGCATGCCGTCGTCGACGGACAGCTCCTCGGCGTACCGGCCAACCCGGTCCGCGACCGTGGTGGGGAGGGGCCGCAGCACGAGCGCCCCCAGGATCATCATCTGGAGGATCCGGGTGCGGAACGCGGCGTCGCGGTCGGCGAGCACCGCAGCGAGATCGTCGGGGTCGACGGACGCACCTGCGGTGCGGGTGACGTCGTGGCCGGTCATCGAGGCGAAGGCCGCCTCGACCAGCAGCTGCTGGAGCTCGGTGGGCCCGTTGCCAGGATCGATGGCGGTGAGAACGGCGTCGAGGCAGGCCTGCGCCTCGGCCCGGTCCGGGGGACCGAGGCGGGCCCCGCCCGGCGCGGGGATCGGCGTGGCCATCAGTGCGCCGGAGTCGCCGGGGCGGGCGAGGGCCGACCGAGGACGCCGAAGGCGAACCCCCGCCCCCAGCCGGTGCGCATGAGGTGGATCCAGAGGCGGGCGTGATCCTCGACCAGGGGGACGGCGTCGTGGCCGCCGAGAGGGACCACGTCGAAGCCGAGGTCGCGGCCGAGGGCCTCGACCACCTCGACGCCGGCCGGGTCGCCGGCGATGGGCAGGAAGGCGGGCGTCCCGTCGACCCCGCCGGTGAGCAGGTGCTCGGCCCCGATGGTGTTGAAGGCCTTCACCACCGGGACCTCGGGGGCGACGAGCGACCGCGTGTAGGCGCCCATCGTCGGGTGCCCCCCCGGCGGCGGGGCGCCGACCGCGTTGGTGGCGTCGACCACGATCGTCGGCGGCGCCAGGGCGAGGCCGGCGACGGCGTCGGCCACCGCCGCCGCGGGCACGGCCAGCACCACGAGGTCGGCCCCTGCAGCGGCCTCCGCCGGGGTGGCGCGCGAGGCGAGGTCGGCGTGGCGGGGGTCGTCGGGGTCCCGCACCCCGACGACCACGTCGTGGCCCAGTCTTTCCGTGGCCGTGGCGAGGCTCCGCCCCACCGAACCGGCGCCGATCACGGCGATGCGCATGGTCGCTCCTCCATTTACGAGACAGTAGTGTTGCGGAAATGGAGTATGCCGTGTGCGACGTCGAGCCGCACCCCCGGGGCCGGCCTCGGGACGAGGCCATCGACGACGCCGTCCTCGGCGCGACCCTCGAGCAGCTCGCGGCCCACGGGTACGAGGGCCTGTCGCTGGTGGCCGTGGCCCGCGCCGCGGGCACGACCCGTCAGGCGATCTACCGCCGCTGGCGGGGCAAGGCCGAGCTGGTCGTCGCCGCGGTGGCGTCGCTGCCCGAAGCGGCCGACCTCGAGCCCACTGGCGACCACCGGGCCGACCTACATGCCGAGCTCGACGCGTTCCATCGAGGTGTGCTGCGTCCGGGCGGCGTGTCCATGGTGGGCACCATGCTCCAGGAGTCGACCGACCCGGGGTTGCGCGACGCCTACCGGGAGCGGGTCGTGGCTCCCCGCCGGCGCCGCATCCGGGCCATCCTGTCGGCCGCCGTCGCCGACGGCACGCTCCCGCCGACGACCGACGCCGAGCTGGCGGTGGCGAGCTGCACCGGCACTCTCTACGCCCTGGCCCTCGCCGGCGAGGTGCCGAGCCCGGACTGGCCCGAGCGGATGACCGCACACGTCCTGGGTCGGAGCGCACCTTCCGCGCCAGAGGCCGACCGGTAGCCTGCAGTGCCAAGCGAGGCGGCGAGACCGGCGCCGGCACGCCGGTGCAGGACCGAGGGGTCGAGTACCATCGCAGAGGTCTCGAGGCGGGCTCGTGATCTCCGAGTCGCTCCGAGACGCTGGACGAGCAAGACGAGCAACTCGTGAGGCGGAGCGGAGGTCCCGACGTCATGAGCAGGACGGTGGGTCCTTGGTGCCGGAGGGAGCTCGGCCGCGTCTCGGTCGTGCTGTTCGGTGCGATGGCGGTGGTGATGGCCACCAGTGCACCGGCGACAGCGCAGGGCGCACCGCAGGGGCCGTCCGACGGGGGCGTGCTGACGTTCGACCCGGCGCCGGCGGTGGACCCCGACGTGCTGTCGCCCATGGCGCTCGACAAGCTGCGCCACGCAAAGCGGTCGCGCTTCGTGGAGACGCCCTCCAGCGGGGTGGCGTCGGCGCTCAGCGGGTCACGTGTCGATCTCGAGCTCTTCAGCGACGTCGTGGTCGCGCTCGATGGTGACGGGCGGCCCGTCCCGGGTGCAGAGGGCTCGACCACCTGGTCGGGCAGCTCCGCCGACGGTGACTACGCCACGCTGACGTTCGTCGACGGGCGGACCGTCGGCACCGCCGCGGTCGACGGCGTGGTCTACGACATCTCGCCCGTTCCGGGCGGCAGACTCCTGATCGTCGAGGAGGGCCGCAAGTTCCCCAACGAGCTCGAACCGCTGGGGGATCAAGCAGTCCACGGCGGCGCGGGCCACACCGACGACGACAAGGAGACCGCCTCGGCCCAACCAGATGGCGGTCCGCCACCATCGACGTCGAGCGGACCCGTGGTCGACGTGTTGACCTGGTACGACACTGCCGCGCGCACCTACTACGGCGGCGATTCGGAGGCGTTGACCGAGCTGACGGCGACGGTCAACGAGATGAACGCGGCCTACGACAGGTCTGGGGTGAACCAGTCGGTGCATTCGGTGGGCATCGAGTACGTGGCCTATTCGGGAAGCGCGGTGTCCAACACCGAACTGACCCGCTGGCAGGCCGGCGCCGACGGCTTCCTCGACAGCGTGCACGTCCGTCGCGATCAACTCGCCGCCGACCTGGCCGCGCTGGTCACCCCACTGTCGGATGGCTGCGGCATCGCCTACCTGGGCGGCCCCGCTTCGGGCGCCAACGGGTTCTCGGTCACTGATCCCGGCTGCGCTCGCGGCAACCTCAGCTACGCCCACGAGCTCGGCCACAACATGGGTGCCGGCCACGGCGACCCCGACGGGGGAGGGCTCTTCTCCTACTCCAACGGCTACCGCGACCTCGTCAACGACTTCCGGACGATCATGGCCTACGACTCCGCGAGCTGCCCCGGTGGCTCGTGCCCCCGCGTCGGGCACTTCTCGAGCCCCACGGTGTTCTTCAACGGCCACCCGACGGGTTCGGTGACCCACGACAACGCCCGAACGATCAGTGAGCGGGCGGCCATCACTGCGGCCTATCGCTCGGCTCCGTCGGGGGTGTCGGGGACGGTCACGTCATCGGGTTCGGGGTCTGCGGTGGGGGGTGCGTGGGTGGCGGTGTTGCGTACTTCGGATTTCTCGATCGCGGCGGGTGCGGTGGCCGACGGCTCGGGGAACTTCGAGGCGCCGGTGGCGGCGGGGTCGTACTAC
>OBLX010000033.1_pt1 | contig 63572 bp, 67 predicted proteins | sample 1519811 | NCBI WGS metagenome assembly OBLX01 (sample SAMEA3991476, study PRJEB22521) | metagenome | biome: anthropogenic terrestrial biome; feature: sewage plant; material: surface water | place: Sweden | collected 2012-09-26
ACGAGATCACTGTGTGACTGGAGTTCAGACGTGTGCTCTTCCGATCTCTCCCAGAGGATCAGACCGAAGTTGGTCTGGGGGAACACGGCCACGTCGTTGCCGTAGGCGTAGTCACCGCGGTACCAGTTGATCGGCACCGCCGCGACCTGGTCGTTGAGCAGGATCTGCTCGGCCTGCTGGAACAGCTCGGCCTGCGCGTCCTTGTCGGTCGTGGCCTTCGCCTCGTCGACGACGGAGTCGAACTCTTCGTTGTCGAACCCGTAGTTGTTCCCGCCGAGCGAGTCGGAGTGGAACAGGTCGTACATGAAGTTGTCGTACGTCGGGTAGTCGGCGAACCAGCCGGACCGGCAGAAGACGCAGGCGCCCTCAGCGAGCTGGGAGAAGTAGGTCTCCGAGTCGATGGGGTCGGCGACGGCCTCGATGCCGATGGCGGCGAGGTTGTCCACCATGATCTGCACCACGGGCTCGTGGCCGGCGTCACGGTTGAACTGGATGGGCATCGGCTCGGACTGCTCGTTGCCCGCCGCGGTCCACTCGTCGAAGGCGGCCTGAGCGGCCTCCGGGTCGTAGCTGCAGTAGTCGCAGAGGTCGGCCCGGAAGCCCGGGATGCCCTCCGGCGTGATGCCGGTGCTGATGGTGCGGCTGCCGCTGTAGACGGCCTCGTTGATCTCGTCCCGGTCGATGGCCTGCGAGACGGCCTGGCGGAACAGGAGGTTGTCGTCACCGCCGACGGTCGGGTCCTCGAGGTTGAAGTCGAAGTGGTACGAGCCGAGGATCGGGACGTCGAGGGTGGTGCCGTAGTTCTCCTGCGCCTCCGCGGTGCGGGCGGGCGGGATGTTGGCGTCGTTGCCCTCACCGGCCTCGAACGAGTTGTAGGCGGTGTCCGGGTCGGCGGTGGTCACGAAGGTGATCGTGTCGAGCCGGTCGGGGAAGGTGTCCCCGTTGAAGTTGCCGTCCCACTCGTCGTTCTTCTCGATGACGATCTGCTCGTCGGTGCGGGGCTCCGCCATCTTGTACGGGCCGTTGCCGATCATGACGCCGTTCTCCCACTCCGTGAAGTCGTCGGCCTCGAGGGCTTCGGTCGGCATGGGGAAGAACAGCTGGAAGCCGGCGACGGCATCGAAGTTGGCGTAGGGCTCGGACATGGTGACCTCGAGGGTCATCGCCTCGTCGTCCGCGACCACACCGCTGATCTCCTCGGCGTCGCCGTTCACCACGTCGATGCCGCCGTCGATGAAGTTCATCAGGTAGCTGTAGTCACCGGCCATGGTGGCGGCGCGCTCCCAGCTGGCCTTGAAGCTGCTGGGCAGCACCTGCTCGCCCGTCGAGAAGACCTGATCGTCACGGATCGTGAAGGTCCAGACGGTGGCGTCGTCGTTCACCTCGTAGGACTCGGCGACGTCGGGCACGACGACCGGGTTGGCCGGGTCGGTCGTGTCGATGTCGGTGAGACCGTCGTACAGGGCGTTGATGACCTGGTACGCGTCGAGGGTCACGTTCAGCGCCGGGTCGATGTGCTCCGGCGGATCACCCACGAACGTGCCGAGGTCGATGAACTCGCCTCCGGCCTGGGTCTCAGGTGCGGCGGTGTCGTCCGAGGACGATCCCGACGTCGTGTCGCTGCTTGACTCGTCTCCGCTGTCGCTGTCGCTACCGCAGGCGGCGGCGATCAGCATCAGGGCGACGAGCAGTGCCAGCAAGCGGCCTGCCAATGTCTTACGGGTCACGAGACCCCCCTTGTCGGTCGGCATCAATGGTCCTGAGGGGCGCCGAGTCCGAGTTTCCCTCCCGGGGCGGTCTCTCAGTCGCGCGGCAACGTAGCACCGTCGGCGCCGGGTCCGTGTGGCAACCCCCCGGTTACGTGGGTGACGTTCTGATGTCGCGACGCTGGCCGCACGCTGACGCCCCGCTGACGTGCCGGTGCGGCCGCACCTGCTACTGGCGCAGCGCGGCGTACTCGATCACCCGCTCGACCACGGTGGCATCGCACTTCGCCAGGGCCCCGGCGTCGAAGGGCGGCTGCGGGTCGTACTCGATCATCAGCTGCGACGCCTTCGCCGCGGTCTCGTCGACCAGCACCTCGACGAGGCGCAGGGCCATGTCGATGCCCGAGGAGACGCCCGCAGCGGTGATGATGCGCCGGTCGAGGTGCTCGACCACGCGGTCCGAGGTGGGCTCCGCGCCGAGTGCCCGCAGCTCCTCGAGCACGGACCAGTGGGTGGTGGCGGTGAGGCCGTCGAGCAGGCCGGCGGCGGCGAGCACCAACGAGCCGGTGCACACCGACGTGGTGAAGCGCGTGCCCTCGTGGGCGTGCCGGACCCATTCGAGCACCCGCTCGTCGTGCACGAGCGGCCGGGTGCCGACCCCGCCGGGGAAGACCAAGACGTCGGGATCCGGGACCTCCTCGAAGGTGGCGTCGACGGTGATGCCGAGGAACCCGTTCTCGCTCCGGACCTCGCCGCGTTCGTGACCCACGAAGGTGATGTCGAAGTCCGGGATGCGCTGGAGCACCTCGTAGGGGCCGATGCCGTCGAGGGCGGTGAACTGCGGGAAGAGCGGGATGGCGATCTGCACGGTGGTGCCTTTCTGGTCCGGGAACGAATCGGGTGGCGGTGCCGGGCTCACGGGGCCGGTGCGGTCGTGGCGAAGCGCCGGCGGTACTCGTCGGGGGGCACCCCGACGTGGCGGACGAACGACCGGCGGAGGGTCTCGGCGCTGCCGAACCCGGCCCCCCGGGCCACCACCGCCACGAGCGCGTCCGGCGTGTCTTCGAGCGCCCGGCGGGCGGCCTCGACGCGTACGCGCTCGACGTAGCGGCCGGGGGTCTCCCCCACCCGGCGCACGAACTCGCGTTGGAAGTGGCGGGGGCTGAGCCCCACCCGGGCGGCCAGGGCCTCGACGGAGAGGTCGTCGGCGGGATGGCCGTGGATCTGGTCCTGGGCGGCGCGGATCGGCCCTGGATCAGCGGCCGGCGACCACACCGCGGTGGCGAACTGGCTCTGGCCGCCCGGACGGCGCAGGAACATGACGAGGTGGCGGGCGATGGTCTGCGCCACCTCGGCGCCGTGGTCCTCCTCGACCAGCGCGAGGGACAGGTCGATGCCGGCGGTGACCCCGGCGGAGCTCCAGCACCGGCCGTTGCGGACGAAGATGGGGTCCCGTTCGACCACGAGGTCGGGGAACTCGTCGGCGAGCCGGTCGGCGTGGGCCCAGTGGGTGGTGACCGGGCCGCCGTCGAGCGCACCGGCCTCGGCGAGGAGGAAGGTGCCGGTGCACACCGAGGCCACCCGGCGCGCCGACCGGGCGTGACGGGCCACGGCGGTGACGGTGAGCGGTTCGCGACGCGCCGAGTGGACCCCTCGGCCACCGGGCACGACCAGCGTGTCGATGTCGAGCTCGTCGTCGAGGGCGAGATCGGCGACCAGGGCCATGCCGCTCGCGGTGCGGATGCGGCCCGGGACCGTCGCGGCGAGGCCCACCTCGTACGCGGTGGTCCCAAGGGCGTCGTTGGCCCCGGAGAACACGTCGAAGGGCCCGGTCACGTCGAGGCCCTGCACGCCGTCGTAGGCCACGAGGACGACTGGTCGGCTGCGCACCCGGCCACCGTACGATCGGTGACGTCTGGCAGCAATGACCAGTTCCCCACAGATCCTGCCACGGCCCGTCGCGCACCCCCCCGACGACCAGGAGGGCCGCCGCCGCCCTGCGGTAGCGTCGCCGTCATGAGCTACCCGTACGAGGACCGCTTCGCCATCATCCGCGGCATCCCCGACCAGGGACGCCCCCGCGACGAGATCCTCGCCGACGTCCGTTGGATGGGCGAGCAGGAAGACCGTTCCTGGAACCAGGGCCACTGCTCCGGGACGATGTACTGCGGCGACGTCGAGCACTACGCCTTCCTGAACCAGGTGTTCAGCGCGTTCTCCCACGTGAACGCGCTCCAGCGCGACATCTGCCCGAGCATCACGAAGTTCGAGGCGGAGATCACGGCCATGACCCTCGACCTGTTCCACGGCGAGGCCGCCGAGGATCCGTGCGGCTCGATCACCGGCGGCGGCACCGACTCGATCCTCACGGCCATGCTCGTGTACCGCGACCTGGGCCGTGCCGACCGGGGCATCACCTCCCCCAACTTCATCATGCCGACGACCGCCCACCCGGCGTTCGACAAGGCCGGTCACCTCTTCGGGATCGAGGTGCGCAAGGCCCCCATCGACCCCGAGACCACCCTGGTCGACGTCGACTGGGTCGCCGACCACATCGACGACAACACCGTCGCCCTCGTGGGCTCGGCCGGCAACTACCCCTACGGCACCATCGACGACATCGCGGCGCTCTCCGCCCTCGCGGTCGAGCGGGGCGTCGGCCTCCACGTCGATGGCTGCCTCGGCGGCTTCATCCTCCCGTGGGGCCAGCAGCTCGACTACGACATCCCGGTCTTCGACTTCCGCCTGCCCGGCGTCACCACCATCTCCGCCGACACCCACAAGTACGGGTACGGCCTGAAGGGCACGTCGGTGCTCAGCTATCGCTCGAAGGCCCTCCGGCGCCACGCCTACTTCATGACGCCCGAGTGGGTGGGCGGCAAGTACCTCTCACCCGGCATGGCCGGCAGTCGGTCGGGCGGGCTCATCGCCGCCACCTGGGCATCGATGGTGAGCCTCGGGCGGGAGGGCTACCTGAAGTACGCCCGCTCGATCTTCGAGACGTCGTTCGCCATGCAGGACGCCGTGCGCTTGCACCCCGAGCTGCTCATCATGGGTTCGCCCACCTGGTGCTTCTCGTTCCGCTCCGACGAGTTCGACGTGTACCACGTGAACGACTCGATGGCGCAGAAGGGCTGGCGCTTCAACGGCCAGCAGTACCCCAACGCCATCCACATGTGCGTGACCCGGCCCCAGACGAAGCCGGGCGTTGTGGAGGCCTTCAGCGCCGACCTCGCCGAGGGCGTCGAGTACGCCAAGAACCCGCCCAACGACCAACCCCTCTCCGGCGCCATCTACGGCGGGGTGCCCGGCGGCGCCACCCCCGAGGTCGTGCAGTTCCTCGAGGAGGTCATGGGCGACCTGCTCGACGGCATGCAGGACGTCCCCGCGCCGGTCTGAGCTCGTCGAGGACGCGGCTCAGGCGACGTCTTGGCGGTTCAGCCGCCAGGTGGCGTAGAGGAGGGCGAGGGCCGCCACCACGAACGGCGCCACGTAGGCCGTGCGGGTGGCCAGCACCGCGAGGCGCAGCTCGCTGCCCGACCACGCCTGGAGGATCGTGGCCGTGATCGAGCGCACCGCGAGGCGGGCGGCGTTGTCGCCCCCGCGTGCCACGAAACCCTCCCAGATGAAGATGTAGAGCAGGCCCCAGACCAGGGCTCGCCGCACGCGCAGGCCCAGCGCGGTGAACAGGCCGGCGTAGGCGACGGTGCCGAGCGCGGCGGCCAGCGCCGTGCCCCGCACCAGGTCCGCTCCCCCGCCCGTGAGGGCCGCCGCGACCACGAGGGGCACGACGACGAGGGGGATGGTGACGGTCAGAGCGGCGGCGAAGGCCGCCACGACGACGGTGCCCCGCCGCACCGGACGCAGCCAGAGGTACACGAGGGTGCCGTCGTCGGTGAGATCGCCGAGGGCGGCGCTGGCGAACACCAGCGCGGTGACGGGGACCGTGAGCGACAGCCCGAAGACGTTGACGAACTGCGCTCCGGTGGCGCTGGCGTCGACCGGGTCGGACTGGCCGATGGCCCAGCCCACCACGATTGCCGCCAGACCGAGGCCCCCGAGCGCGAGCAGCCGGGCCAGCGTCACTTGGCTGGCGAGGAGCACCCGGTAGATGGCCGGGAACACCGACAGCGAGCGCACCTGCGGTGTGGCCGGGTGGACGCCGGCGGTGGACTGGGCCGCGGGGTCGAGGCTCATCGCTCTCCCACCAGGTAGCGGAACACCGACTCCAGGTCATCGTCGAGCGGGGCCACCTCTTCCAGGCGGACGCCGGCCTCGCGGGCGACGGGGGCGATGGCTCGCCGGAAGGTGGCCACGTCCTCGGTGTCGACGATGACGGCACCTCCGTCGAGGCGGACCCCGACGGCCGCGCCCGCCGCCAGCAGCCCGGTCGCCAACCGCCGGGGATCGTCGGTGCGGACCCGGATGCGGTGGGGGCGGTCGTCCATCAGGGCGCGGATGGCGTGGAAGTCGCCTTCGGCCACGAGGCGACCGCGGGCGATCACCAGCACGCGCGAGCCGAAGCGCTCGACCTCGTCGAGGACGTGGCTCGACGCCAGCACGCAGCGACCTTCGTCCCCCAGGCGTTGGAGGAGCTCGATCATGGCGATGCGCTGGCGGGGATCGAGTCCGGTGAGCGGCTCGTCCAGCACCACGATGGCGGGGTCGTGGACGAGGGCAGCGGCCACCTTCACCCGCTGGCGCATGCCCTTGGAGAAGGCGCCGACGCGGCGCTTCATGGCCGGGTCCAGGTCGACGATGGCGAGGGCGCGCCGGGCCGCGGCATCCGCGTCCGGGACCCCTTGGAGCACGGCCGCGAAGCGGACGAAGTCGATGGCCCGCTGGAACTCGAACACGGACTCCTGCTGGGGCACGAGGCCGATGAGGCCGAACAGGCCGAGGTCGGCGCGCGGGTCGGCACCGAAGATCTGCACCTCGCCGCGCGAGGGTGGCGTGAGCCCGCAGATCAGGCGCAGGACCGTCGACTTCCCGGCGCCGTTGGGCCCCAACAGCGCGGTGACGCCGGGACCGACCGCGCAGGAGACGTCGGAGACCGCCACGACATCGCCGAACCACTTCGAGGCGCCCACCAGCCGAAGGGGCGGCGCCGGTCCCGAGACCGGCGGTGGGGGTGGCGGTGGTGGTGGAGGAGGTGGAGGTGGAGTGGTCCCGGGAACGTCCGGGGGCAGGGTGGCGCTCACCGCGTCACCTCGAGGGCCCGGTAGCGCAGCCAGACCACCGACGAGGCCAACAGGGTCCACCCCACCGTGGCGCCGATGATGAGCGCGCTGCCCACGTCGGCGAGGTTCGGGTTCTGCGAGGTCTCGCCGAAGATGCGGACGACCGCCTCGAAGGGCAGGCCGAAGAGGTCCGCCAGCATGACGTAGTGCGAGACGCCCGCGCCTTCGACCAGGGTCCCCGTCACCGCGGCGCTCAACAGCAGGAGCAGCACGACCGCCGCGGAGGCCGCCGCCTTTCGGTCGGTCACGCTCGACACCGCCATCGACAGCGAACCGAAGAAGGCCGAGAGCAAGATGCCGGCCACCACGATGCGCAGGGCGAACAGGAGGATGTCGGCGGGACCGTCCGGACCGCTGCCGACCAGCACGTAGGCGAGCAGCAGGAACAGCGGTGGACCGAGGGTGACGATGGCGAGCACCCCGAGCACGGCGGTGGCCTTGGCGGCGAGGTAGGTCGTGCGGGTGAGGGGCGACGCTAGGTAGAGCCCGAGCATCCCGGTCCGTCGGTCCGTGCACAGCACCTCGGGGGCGACGAAGGCCGTGAAGACCACGATGGCCGCGGTGATGAAGAAGTAGTACTCGGCGTAGGTCGGCAGGATCTCGTTGCGCCCGAGCTCGTCAGGGATGAGCACGGCCAGGCCGGCGTAGACGATGGCCGGGACGTAGGCCAGCGCCGCGGCGAGGATGGGCAGGATCTTGTAGCGAGCCGATCGCCGCAGCCCGAGGGCCCGCTGGGCGGTGTGCAGGGCGACGCTCTCGACCGCACCCGACGAGCCGGAGCGCTCGCCGTCGTAACGGCGATACCCGCCTTCGATGATGCGGGCGCCATCTGCGGTGCTCACGATTCCCGCTCCTGGCTCGTCCACCCGTCGTGCGTTCGGCCACGCAGGCGTCGGGCCGCTCGTCCTGCGTTCGGGCCACGCAGACCGGGGCCCGCGCCCTCGTCCCTCGGGCTCACGCCGACACGTCCAGGAAGACCTCTTCGAGGGTCACGGTCTGCGGCACGAGGCGGCGCAGCGGGGCGTGACTCGCGGCGGCGGCGTCACGCACGAGGTCGGCCAGGTCGTGCTCCGGGGCCGCCCGACCACGGGTGACCACGACGCGGGGTCCGTCGGCGGCGACCTCGCAACCGGCCTGAAGGAGCCAGGTGGCGAAAGGCTCCACGCCCGCGGTGAGCTCGACCACCAGCCCCTGGCTGTCGCCTCGCAGCTCGTCCAGCGAGCCGGCGGCGACCACCACACCATCGCTGAGGATCACCGCGGCGTCGCAGATGCGCTCGACCTCGTCGAGGAGGTGGGAGGACAGGATCACGTCGATGCCGAACTCGTCGGCCACCCGCCGGATGAGCGCGAGCATCTGGTCGCGCTGCACCGGGTCCAGGCCATCGGTGGGCTCGTCCAGCAGCACCAGGGCCGGGTCGTGGGCCACCGCCTGCGCCATCTTCACCCGCTGGCGCTGTCCGGTGGACAGCGTGCCGAGGGGACGGAACCGCTCCTCGCCGAGACCCACCTGCCACAAGGCGTCGCTGGCCCGGGCGGCGGCCTCGCGCGGCGGCAGGCCGTGCACCTCGCAGAGGTGGCGGACGAAGTCCTGCGCCTTGACGTCCGGTGGCAGGCGGTGGTGCTCCGGTGCGTAGCCCACCCGCTCGCGGACCTCGGTGCCGAGGCGTCCGGGGTCGAGTCCGAGGACGCTGACCCGACCGGCGTCGGCGCGGTGCAGACCGAGGAGCAGGCCGATGAGGGTGGTCTTGCCGGCGCCGTTCGGTCCCAACAGCCCGGTCACGCCGTGGCCGATCGAGAAGGTCGCCGACGACAGCGCCGTGGTGCTGCCGAAGCGCTTGACCACGCCCTCCCCCGCGGCGACGCTCCCCACGCCGGGGGCCACGGCGGCGATGTCCGACGTGGCCATGGGGCCAACCTACCGAGGCGGCAGGGTCCTCGCCGCGACTGCCGTCGGGCGCCGCGCGAAGCTGAGGACGCCCACCCCTGATCCCGAGGAGCACCCATGAAGGTCCTGATCGGCACCGACGGCTCGGACGCCGCGCTCGACGCAGCCCGACGGGCCCTGCCGCTCCTCGCCGTCCCCGACACCGTCCTCGTTGTCTGCGTGGCCGAACCACCGGCCATCGCGGCCGAGGGCTTCGAATCGGGATTCGCCGGCGGGGTCGCCGCTCCAGAGGAGATCGACGCCGCCTGGGGGGCGGCGAACGCACAGGCGGTGACGGCGCTCGAACTGACGGTCGCCGCGCTCGCCACCACCGCGACGGTCGAGACCCTGGTCGAGAACGGGGACATCGGCCCGACCCTCTGTGCCCTGGCCGATGAGCGCAGCGCCGACGTCATCGTCGTCGGCTCGCGCGGTCACGGTGCCATCCGGCGCGCCCTGCTCGGTTCGGTGAGCACGCACCTGGTCAACCACGCGCCCTGCCCCGTCGTGGTCGTACGGGAAGGTGTCGGCCACTGACAGCCCCAGGGGGCCTCGACCTCAGGGAGCGATCGGCGCCACGGGCTCGTTGGACAGCACCCGGTAGGCGTAACCACCCGCGACGACGGTCACGGGGTACGAGACCAGCATGCCGACGCCACAGGCGATGGCGCCGAGGAGGTTGATGCCCACCACGGCCAGGACGAGCAGGAAGACCGTCCCGCGCTGCCCCTTGGTGATCTCCGCGGCGCGCGAGAACCCCTCTCCCACCCCGACGCCCTGTTCGAGGATCACGTACCCGTAGAAGCCGAAGATGACCGCGAGGATCACGCCGGGCACGATGCAGAAGATGAAGCCGATCCCGACCATGAGGCCGAAGAGGATCGAGGCGCCGATGTACGGCCCCAGCTGATCGCTCTTGAACAGGTCGGCGACGTCGACCTCTTCACCGCGGGTGACCTTGAGGGCAACCCGGATGAGGCCGAGCGACAGGATCATCGAGACGATGTAGCCGGCGAGCTGGACGAGCACGCCGAAGATCGCCGACTCACGGCTGACGGCGTTGCCGATGCCCGAGGTCAGCGCGCCGACCACGAGCACGACCAAGGCGACGACCACCAGCTGTCCCGGTGACTTCTTGAACGCCGCCCAGCCGTAGCTGACTGCGTCGCCGACCCTGAGACCGGCGCTCCCCTGTGGCTCCATGACGGCCTCCCCTCCTGTTCGTGGCCTTGCGGCTCAAGAGAGCGTAGGCGTCGCTTCGGCACTGGTCGGTGACCCCGGTGCACTAGACATCGGCCATGCTCGCGTCCGCACTGACCCAGGCCATCAGCAGCGTGCTGCCGTCGGCCCTCGGCGTCGCCCTCAGCCCCATTCCGATCGTGGCCGTGATCCTCATGCTCGGGACCCCTCGGGCCCGGACCGACGGCCCGGCGTTCGCCCTCGGGTGGGTACTGGGCCTGTCCGTCGTGGCGATCGCCGTCGTGGCCGTCACCAGTGCCGCCGGCGATGCCGCTGACGTGGGCAGCAACACCTCGGACTCGATCAGCTGGATGAAGGTCGGCCTGGGCGTCGTGCTGCTGGTGATGGCCAAGCGCCAGTGGCAGAAGCGCCCGGCGCCTGGCACCGAGCCGGAGTTGCCGCGCTGGATGGCCAAGATCGACCAGCTGCCCCCGGGGGAAGCACTCGGGGCCGGCGTCCTGCTGTCGGGTCTGAACCCGAAGAACCTGATCCTGACCCTCGCGGCCGCGGCGTCGATCGCGCAGGTACCCGAGATCACCACGGGCGAGGAAGCCGTCGCGGTCGCCGTCTTCGTGGCCATCGCCTCGGTCACGACCGTCGGTGCGGTCGTCCTGTACTTCGTGGGGGGCAGCCGGGCCACGAAGGTGCTGAGCGACGTGAAGGCCTACATGTCGATCCACAACGCCGCGATCATGATGGTCATCCTGTTGCTCATCGGGGGCAAGCTGATCGGCGACGGCCTCGGCGTCGTGGGCTGACCGACCGCGGCGGACCTCAGTCGAGGAAGCCGTCGCACTCCCCGGTGCTCAGGGCGGACACGATCCCCACCGAGCCCTCCAGGAGGGTGCCGACGGCGGCGTCGTCGAAGGCGTCCGGCCCGGCGTCCACGATCGCCTGCAGGTCCTCCAAGAGCTGGCGGGAGGCGGCCAGGCCGCGCACCAAGGCCCCGCCGATGGGAGACTCGTCCCATGGGGACGCCGGTGGATTCGAGCGGGGCGGTCGCAGAGGCGGCCTGGAGGGGGCTGGCCGAGCGCCTGGGAGCGCTCCCCGAGCGGCTCGACGCGGCGGGCTTCCCCGACGATCCCTCGGCTCGGGCCGCCGCGGTGCGCCATCTCGGCCGCCACGTCGCGCTCGCCCTCGAGGCCGAGTTGGACCACGCCGACCCGCGGCACCCCACGCTGCACCGCTACGAGCAGCCGTGGTCCCAATGGGGTGCGCCGAACCCCGACAACGTCTACGAGCGGTGCGCCATCGACCCGGCCGCCACCTACGTGCTCCGTGGCCGGACGGCCGGTGTCCATGAGGCGCTGTTCTCCCTGGTCGAAGGGGACATGCACCTCGGTGAGGTCGGCGTCTTCGCCGAGGTGGCGCTCTCCGAACTCGACGCCGGCGCGGCGGGCGACCTCGAGCTCGTGATCGGCCCCGAGGGCACGCCGGGTGCGCACCTCGTCACCGATCAGGGGGCCCGTATGCTGCTCGTCCGCCAGTACCTGTACGACTGGGCCACCGATCCGGTCGCGTCGCTGAGCATCGAGCGGGTCGACACCGCCGGGATCCCAGCGGGCCCTCCCACCCCCGACGCCGTCGCCGCCGCCCTCGACCGCGCCGCCCGCTGGGTGGAGGAGTCGATCACCTACTGGGCGGCCTACGCGGGCGCCTCGCGGGACCTGCTCGAGCACAACACCTTCACCGCCCCCAACACCCCTCCCGGTGGGGCGCCGAGCATCGCCTACGGCGGCGGCTGCTGGGAGCTCGCCCCCGGCCAGGCCATGGTCATCGAGCACGAGCTGCCCGAGGCCCGCTACTGGAACTGGTCGGTGCACCACCTGCACACCTTCGACTCGGGCGCGTTCCACGAGCGATCGACCAGCGTCAACGGTGCTCAGGCGCACGTCGACGGCGACGGTCGGGTGCGGATCGTGGTGGCCGCCGAGGACCCCGGCACGCCCAACTGGCTCGACACCGAGGGCCAGGCGTTCGGCATGGCGGTCTACCGGTACGTCGGCGCCGTCACCAAGCCCCACCCCGCGGCCCGGGTGGTGTCCCTCGGGGAGGTCGCGGGCGTCCTCCCGGACGACCATCCCGTGACCACCCCTGCCCGGCGACGGGAGCTCCTCGCCGCGCGCCGTGTCGCCGCCCAGCGGCGGTGGAGCTGACCGTGGCCTGGGAGGCGCCCCCGCTCCCCGACTGGGTGCAGCACCTGAACGCCCACGGCGACGCGGTCGGCGGGGCACTGAACATCGTGTCGCTGGATCCCGACGACCTGCTGGCGACCGCGCGCGCAAGCACCGGCCTCACGGACTTCGGCGCCGACACCTGGCGGCCGCACTACGCCGTCCTGGTCGAGGCCCTGCAGTCCGAGGCCCGGCTGACCACGGCAGGGCGCCTGGTGGCGCGCACCGAGCTGCTGCGCGCGCTGCGCCAGCGGCTCCTGCTGGCCCAGGCCTGGGCCCGCGACCCCACCATCCTCGACGAACCCGTCATCGCGCCCGTGTTCGTGGTGGGCACCGGCCGCTCGGGCACCTCCCTGCTGCACGAGCTGCTGTCGCTCGACCCCGCCAACCGGGTGCCGCTGACGTGGGAGCTGTTCCACCCCGGCGAGGCCGTCGGCGACGAGGAGACCGTGGCGGCCGCCCGTGCCGCCGGTCACGAGGTGCACGCCTTCTGGGCCGACCTCCAACCTGCCTACGCAGCCATGCACCACAACGACGGCGACGAGCCCAACGAGTGCATCTTCGCCACGATGCTCGAGTTCCTGTCGGACCAGTGGGGTGGCACCTACGACATCCCGACCTACTCCGGGCACCTCGTCGGCGCCGACCACACCGAGGCCTACCGCTACCACCGCCGGGTGCTCCAGACCCTCGGTCGGGCCCGGCCCCCGGTCGAGGGCGGTGGCTGGGTCCTCAAGGCCCCCAGCCACCTGGCCCAGCTGCGGACGCTCTTCGCCGTGTACCCGGACGCCCGGGTCGTTCAGTTGCACCGCGATCCTCTCAAGACCGTGCCGTCGACCGTGAGCCTGATGGGCACCATCCGCTCGATGCGCTGCGCCGACGTCTCGGTGGCGGGCCTCGCCCCGCTGATCTCGCTCGGCTACTCGCTCATGCTGGACGACACCATGGACGCCCGTGCCTCCGGGGCGCTGCCCGACGATCGCTTCGTCGACGTGCGCTACGCCGACCTGCTCGCCGACCCCGGCTCCACGCTGGTGGGCCTCTGCAGCCGGCTCGGTCGGTTGGCTCCCGACGACTTCGCCGTCACCGTGGCCGACCATGTGGCGCGCCGCCCCAAGGGTGCCCACGGCGAGCACCGGTACTCGCTCGAGGACATGGGCCTCGACCCGGCCCGCGAGCGGGAGCGCTTCCGGCGCTACCAGCGGGCCTACGACGTCCCCGACGAGACCTGAGGCCCGTCAGGCGACCTCGCCCGACCAGCGCCACTCGCGGATCTCGGGCAGGTCCTCGCCGTAGGTCGTCACGTAGCGATGGTGATCGATGAGGCGGTCCCGCAGACGGTCGGCGAGGCCGCCGGTCGACGCAGCGAGCCCGGGCACCCGCTCGAGCACGTCGAGCACGAGGTGGAAGCGATCGAGGTCGTTGCGCACGACCATGTCGAACGGTGTGCTGGTCGAGCCCTCTTCCTTGTAACCCCGCACGTGGAGGTTCGCGTGGTTGTTCCGGCGGTAGGTCAGGCGGTGGATGAGCCAGGGGTAGCCGTGATAGGCGAAGACGATCGGCTTGTCCGCAGTGAACAGGCTGTCGAAGTGAGCGTCGGTCAAGCCGTGGGGGTGCTCCAAGCTGGGCTGCAGGGTCATGAGGTCGACCACGTTGACCACCCGCACCTTGAGGTCGGGCAGCTCCTGGCGCAGCAGGTCGACCGCGGCGAGGGTCTCGAGCGTCGGGGTGTCGCCGGCGCAGGCCATCACGACATCCGGCTCCCCGCCGCCGTCCGAGGAGGCCCAGTCCCAGATCCCGAGGCCCTTGGTGCAATGGCGCACGGCCTCGTCCATGTCGAGCCACTGCTGGTCGGGTTGCTTGCCGGCCACGATGACGTTGACGTAGTCGCGGCTGCGCAGGCAGTGGTCCGCGACCGACAGCAGGCAGTTGGCATCGGGGGGCAGGTAGACGCGCACCACCGACGCCTTCTTGTTGACGACGTGGTCGATGAAGCCAGGGTCCTGGTGGCTGAAGCCGTTGTGGTCCTGACGCCACACGTGCGAGGTGAGCAGGTAGTTGAGCGACGCGATGGGACGGCGCCACGGCAGCTCCTGGGTGACCTTCAGCCACTTCGCGTGCTGGTTGAACATCGAGTCGATGATGTGGATGAAGGCCTCGTAGCAGGGGAACCAGCCGTGGCGGCCGGTGAGCAAGTACCCCTCGAGCCACCCCTGGCAGTTGTGCTCGGACAGCACCTCCATCACCCGACCGGACGGGTCGAGGTGCTCGTCGGTGGGCTCGATCTCGGCCATCCAGACCTTGTTGGTGGCCTCGTAGAGGGCATCCAGGCGGTTGGAAGCGGTCTCGTCGGGCCCCATCACCCGGAAGTTGTCGGGGTTGCGGCGCACGATGTCGCGGAGGAACCCGCCGAGCACGCGAGTGTCCTCGGCGACGGCCCGCCCCGGGGCCGGCACGTTCACGGCGTAGTCACGGAAGTCGGGGAGGTCGAGGTCGCGCAGGCGCAGGCCGCCGTTGGCGTTGGGGTTGGCCCCCATGCGGCGCTCCCCCGCCGGAGCCAAGGCCACCAACTCGGAGCGCACGCGGCCGGATGCATCGAAGAGCTCGTCAGGCCGGTAGCTGCGCAGCCAGGCCTCCAGGATGGCGAGGTGCTCGGGGTTGGTGCGCACCTCAGCAACCGGGACCTGGTGCGAACGCCACGTTCCCTCGATGGCGAGGCCGTCGACCTGCTTCGGTCCCGTCCATCCCTTCGGGGTCTCGAGCACGATCATCGGCCAGCGGAACCGCTCGACCACCCCGTCGACCCGTGCCCGCCGTTGGAGCTCGGCGATCTCGTCGTGGACCGCGTCGAGGGTCATCGCCAGACGGCGGTGGACGTCGAACGGCTCGTCGCCCGACACGAAGTGCGGATGCCAGCCATACCCCAAGAGCAGCGACTCGAGCTCCTCCCGAGGGATCCGGGCCAGGATCGTCGGGTTGGCGATCTTGTAGCCGTTGAGGTGCAGGATCGGGAGCACCACGCCGTCCGTGGCCGGGTCGAGGAACTTGTTGCCGTGCCACGAGGTGGCGAGCGCGCCCGTCTCGGCCTCACCGTCGCCGATCACGCACGTCACGACGAGGTCGGGGTTGTCGAAGGCCGCGCCGAACGCGTGCGACAAGCTGTAGCCGAGCTCGCCTCCCTCGTGGATCGAGCCGGGGGTCTCCGGGCTGGCGTGGCTGGGGATGCCGCCCGGGAACGAGAACTGGCGGAAGAGCCGGCGCAGGCCCTCCTCGTCCTCGCTGATGTGGGGGTAGACCTCGCTGTAGGTGCCTTCCAGATAGGTCTGGGCCACGACGGCCGGTCCGCCGTGACCCGGGCCGCAGACGAAGATCATGTCGAGGTCGCGCTCGCGGATGACGCGGTTGAGGTGGGTGTAGAGCAGGTTCAGGCCCGGCGTCGTGCCCCAGTGACCGAGCAGGCGCGCCTTGGTGTGCTCGGCGCGGAGCGGCTCCCGGAGCAGGGGGTTGTCGAGCAGATAGATCTGGCCGACCGAGAGGTAGTTGGCCGCCCGCCAGTGCGCGTCGAGGAGGGCCAGTTCGTCGTCGGTCGGGGCCACGGGCACGCGATCCTCGCTCGGACGGATGACGGTGTCGGTCATGGCGACCGTCCTACCCTGCCCGGGTAGCGGCCGAACCTCGGGAGTGCGAACGGTGGATGACGATGTACTGATCGCCAACCCGGGATCGAGCAGCCTCAAGCTGCGGGTGATCGGCCCCGACAACGCGGTGCTCGCCGGCCAGGACGGCCCCGAGCCGGGTGACGACCTGGCCGACGTGGTGGACCGGTTCCTCGACGGCACCCCATCCGTCGGCGCGGTCGGTGTCCGGGTGGTCCACGGCGGGCCGTCCTTCGGCGGCCCGCTGCTGGTCGACGACGCCGTACACGACCGGCTGACCGACCTCGACGAGCTGGCCCCGCTGCACAACCCGCCGGCGCGCGCGTTGATCCAGGTGCTGAGACGGGCGCTGCCCGACACACCGGTGGTGGCCTGTTTCGACACCGCCTTCCACCACACCCTCCCCCGGGCGGCCTCGGCGTTCGCGGTGCCTTGGGCCTGGACCGAGGAGCTGGGAGTGCGCCGGTACGGGTTCCACGGCTTGAGTCACGCGTGGGCGGCCAAGCGGGCCGCTGAGCTCCTGGCTCGACCCCTCGACGGCCTCCGCCTCGTCACCTGCCATCTCGGCGCCGGCGCCTCGCTGGCCGCGGTGCAGGCCGGTCGGTCGATCGACACCACCATGGGCTTCACACCCCTCGACGGGCTGGTGATGGCCACCCGGTCGGGGGCCGTGGACCCCGGGGCCGTGCTCTGGGCGCAGCGCCGCCTCGGCTTGGCGCCCGGCGAGGTGGAGGAGTCACTCGAGCACCACAGCGGCCTGCTCGGACTTTCCGGCCGATCCGGCGACCTCCGCGTCGTCCTGGAGGGGGCCGCCGAGGGTGACGAGCGGTGCCGGCTCGCGGTGGACGTGATGCAGCACCGGCTGCGCGGGGCCATCGCGTCCATGGCGGCATCGATGGGCGGGGTGGACGCCTTGGTGTTCACCGGCGGGATCGGCGAACACGCAACGTCCGTGCGTGCTGCCGCCATCGACGGGCTCACGTTCCTCGGTGCCCAGGTGGACCTCGATGCGAACGCGCTGAGCGTCGGGCACGACGCCGTCATCAGCCCGCCCGACGCCCTCGTCGCATCACTCGTGGTCGTCGCCCGTGAGGACCTCGCGATGGCCGAGGAGGTCCGCGCCCTGCTCGCCCACGGCGGTTGAGCAACGCACAGCTGGCCGCGCGACCAACGAGGGGTGAAAGGTCGGCCATCCGCCCGGCCCCTGCCCACGGGCATCCGCGCGTCGGCGGAGATCGCGTCCAACAATGGGCGTCTTCTCCCGTCGACCTCCCGGAGCGCCCATGACCGAGTCCGTGGCCCACGCCGAGCAGCGCCGGACGTACGTGCTCGACACCTCCGTGCTGCTGTCGGATGCCATGGCGCTCGAGCGCTTCGACGACCACGACGTGGTGCTGCCGCTGGTGGTGCTCTCCGAACTGGAGGCCAAGCGCCACCACGGTGAGCTCGGTTACATGGCCCGCGCCGCCCTGCGCTACCTCGAGGATCTCCGCACGCGACACGGCTCGCTGACCGACCCCATCCCCCTCGAGCACGGGGGCACGCTGCGCATCGAGCTGAACAACGTCGACGGTGCCGGCCTGCCCGGTCCGATGCGGGACAGCTCCAACGACGCCCGCATCCTTGCCGTGGCCGACCACCTGGCCCACGAGGGCCTCGACGTCGTCGTGGTCACCAAGGACCTGCCCCTGCGCCTGAAGGCCTCGATCCTCGGTCTGGGCGCCGAGGAGTACCGCAACGAGCTCGCCCCCCGTGACGAGTGGACGGGCATGGTCGACCTGGACGTGCCCGCCTCGGTCATCGACGAGCTCTATGCCGAGGGCGTGGTCGACCTCGACGACGCCGGCGATCTCCCGGTGCACGCCGGCCTGGTGCTGCGCGCCGGCGGCAGCTCCGCCCTCGCCCGCCTCCACGCCGACAAGCGGGCCAGGCTGCTCCACTCGGGTCACGGGCTGTTCGGGGTGATGGGTCGGTCGGCGGAGCAGCGGGTGGCCCTCGACCTGCTGGACGACCCGGACGTCGGCATCGTGTCACTCGGCGGTCCCGCGGGCACCGGCAAGTCGGTGCTCGCCCTCGCCGCCGGGCTCGACGCGGTGCTCAACCGCCGCACCCACAAGCGCATCGTGGTGTTCCGGCCGCTTTTCGCCGTGGGCGGCCAGGACCTCGGCTACCTGCCGGGCAGCGAGAGCGAGAAGATGGCGCCTTGGGGCGCCGCGGTCATGGACGCCCTGGAGTCCATCACCTCGCCGGCGATGATGGACCGGGTCGTGAGCAACGACCTGATCGAGGTGCTGCCCCTCACCCACATCCGGGGCCGCACGCTGGTCGACACCTGGGTGATCCTCGACGAGGCCCAGCAGTACGAACGGCCCGTGCTGGTCACCGCGCTGAGTCGCCTCGGCCAGGGCAGCCGGGTCGTGCTCACCCACGACATCGCCCAGCGCGACAACCTGCGCGTCGGCCGCTACGACGGCGTGATGTCGGTGATCAGCGCCCTGACCGGGGACCCGCTCTTCGCCCACGTCACGCTGTCACGGTCCGAGCGCAGCCCCATCGCCGCCCTGGCCGCCAGCATCCTCGAGCTCCCCACCCCCGGCGTCTGAGGCGAACGACCAGCCGTCCGTCGAACGGCGAGACTGGGTGCATGACCGAACTCGACCCCACCCACCCTGACGCCGCCATCGGCGCGACGGCCATCGGCGCTTCGGCGACCGGTGCGTCCGCCCTCGGCGCCGTTGCCATCGGCGCCCTTGCGCTGGGCGCGCTCACCGTCGGCGCCCTCACCATCGGCCGCCTCACCGTGGGGCGCGCCCGCCTCGGCACCGTTCGCATCGCCCGCCTCGAGGTCGACGAGCTGGTCGTCCGCTCACTGGAGCTGCTCGATCGGTGAGACGGGACGGCCCGCTCACGAGGGCGCCGACAGTTCCTTCATGAACGACCAGAGGTGGCCCTCCCGGTCCCGGGCGCTGGGTGACGACGTGATCACCGTGGACGGCGAGCGCCTCTGGCGGTCGTTGATGGACCTGGCCCGCATCGGCGCGTACACGGACGAGCGGACGGGGCTTGTGGGGGTGAACCGCCTCGCGCTCACCGACGCCGACGCGGCCGCACGCCGCCAGGTGATCAGGTGGATGGAAGAGGCCGGCTTGTCGGTGCGCATCGACGCCGTGGGCAACGTGTACGGGCGGCGCTCGGGCTCCGATCCGACCGCCGCGCCGGTGATGCTCGGCTCCCACGTCGACTCGGTGGCCACCGCCGGCGCCTTCGACGGGTGCCTTGGCGTGCTGGGCGGGATCGAGGTGGTGCGCCGCTTCGACGAGCTCGAACTGGGCACCACCCGTCCCGTGGAGGTCGCCTTCTTCACCGAGGAGGAGGGGGTGCGCTTCCGCACGGACATGCTCGGCAGCGCCGTGGCCGTCGGCCGCGTGCCCGTCGACCGGGCGCTCGCCCTGACCGACCGCGACGGCACGTCACTTGGCGCCGAGCTGGCCCGCCATGGCTTCGACGGGCCGGACGACCCGCTGCTCGCTCCCCCGCACGCCTATCTCGAGTGCCACATCGAGCAGGGCCCCGTGCTCGCCGCCGCCGACCAGGAGATCGGCGTCGTGACGGGCGTGCAGGGCATCTCCTGGCAGGAGGTGACCATCGACGGCCGGGCGGGGCACGCCGGCGCCACCCCCACCGAGCAACGGGCCGATGCCGGTCTCGCCGCGTCGCGGACGGTCGTGCACCTGCGGGCCATGGCCGACTCAGGCGAGTTCGGTGCCCTGCGGGCGACCGTGGGTGGCCTCCACCTGCACCCGGGGCTCCCCAACGTCGTGCCCAGCCGCGCCACCTTCACCGTGGACCTGCGCAACCCCGACGACGCAGCCATGGACCGGGCCGAGGCGGCGCTGGCGGCGTTCCTCCGCGGGCTCGAAGACGAGCACGACGGCCGCCTCACGGCCACCGTCGAGCGCCTCGCCCTCACCCGGGCCGTCGACTTCGATGACGACCTCCAGGCCGCCATCGCGACCGCCGCCGACGACCTGGGCTACCGCCACCAGTCCCTGCGCTCAGGCGCCGGCCACGACGCCCAGGAGCTCGCCCACATCGGCCGGGCGGCGATGATCTTCGTGCCCGGCGAGCACGAAGGCATCAGCCACAACCCCCGCGAGTACTCGACCCCCGACGCCTGCCGGCGGGGCATCGACGTGCTCGCCACCGTGGCCGCCCGCCTGGCCCGGTGACGCCGAGGGCCGGCTGCGCGGGCCCCGTCGCCTAGAATTGAAACACGTTCCAAAAAAGTGACGTTGGTCCCTACTGCCCTCGGGTGGTCCGTGCCAGCGTCAGTCGCTGACCACGACCTTCGCACCTTGGGCACCAGACCTGGGTCCCCCGACCGGAGAGATCGAACCGATGACGCAGTCCTCCCCCGGCCCGTCCCCCTCCCTGGAGGAGGTGCGCGAGCGTTACCGGATCGAGCGCGCGAAGCGCATCCGGCCCGAGGGCATCGCCCAGTTCAAAGAGCTGACCGGCGACCTCGCCGAGTTCGACCGCGACCCGTTCGCCGACCCCGACGTCACCCGCGCGCCGGTGGACGAGGAGCACGAGGTGCTGGTCGTCGGTGGTGGCTTCGCCGGGATGCTCACCACCATCAACCTGAAGGCCCACGGCGTCGAGGACATCCGCATCATCGACAAGGCCGGCGACTTCGGCGGCACCTGGTACTGGAACCGCTACCCCGGTTGCATGTGCGACGTCGAGTCCTACACGTACCTCCCCTTGCTGGAGGAGACGGGCTACATGCCCACCGAGAAGTACGCCAGCGCCTCCGAGATCTTCGCCTACTGCCAGCTCATGGGGCGCCACTACGACCTGTACCCGCACGCCCTGTTCCGCACCGAGGTCGAGGAGGCCCGCTGGGACGACGACGCCGAGCGCTGGATCGTGACCACCAACCGGGGCGACACCTTCCGCTCCCGGTTCTTCGTCACCGCCGGCGGCATCCTCGCCAAGGCCAAGCTGCCCGGCATCCCCGGCATCGAGGAGTTCGCCGGCGTCGCCTTCCACACCAGCCGCTGGAACTACGGCGTGACCGGCGGCGGCCCCACCCAGCGCATGGACAAGCTCACCGACAAGCGCGTCGGCATCATCGGCACCGGCGCCACCGCGGTCCAGGTGGTTCCCCAGCTCGCCGACGTGGCCAAGGAGGTCTACGTCTTCCAGCGCACGCCGTCGGCCGTGGGTGAGCGCAACAACGGTCCCACCGACGTCGAGTGGTACAAGAATCAGCCCCCGGGATGGCAGCAGGAGCGCATCCGCAACTTCACCCAGGCCGTGACCGGGGCCAAGCCCGAGAAGAACCTCGTCGGCGACGGATGGACCCGGTACATGTGGGAGGACACCCATGTGAAGGCCGGCTCCTCCGAGGAGGCCGAGGCCCTCGAGCGATCCGACTTCGAGTCCATGGAGGAGCTCCGCCACCGGGTGGAGACCATCGTCGAGGACCCCGAGACCGCCGAGAAGCTGAAGCCCTGGTACGGCAAGCACTGCAAGCGCATGTGCTTCCACGACGAGTACCTGCCGGCATTCAACAAGCCGAACGTCCACCTCGTGGACACCGATGGCCGGGGCGTGGAGCAGATCACCGCCGGCGGCGTCGTCGCCAACGGCGAGGAGTACCCCGTCGACATCCTGGTGTTCGCCTCCGGCTACGAGGTGACCACCGAACTGGCCAGCCGGCTGGGGTTCGACCCGATCGGTCGCAATGGTCAGCGGCTCTCCGAGCGTTGGTCCGACGGGCCCCACACGCTGCACGGCATCTTGTCCGCGGGGTTCCCGAACATGTGCATGATCGGCATCGTGCAGGCGGGCTTCGGCACGAACTTCCTGCACTTCCTGGCGGAGTCGGCAAAGCACGTGGCGTGGATCATCGCCACCTGCGAGGACGAGGGCGTGACCACCATCGAGGCTGCGCCCGACGCCGAGGAGGAGTGGCTGGGTGTGCTGCGCGAGCAGGCCATGCTCATCGCCGGCTACTCGGCCAGCTGCACGCCCGGCTACTACAACAGCGAGCTCAGCCGCGACGAGAAGACCGCCCGCAACCTCGTCTACACGGGGAGCATCCTCGACTACGCCGGCTTCCTCGAGCAGTGGCGTGACGAGGGCGGCTTCCCGGGCACCCATGTCGCCAAGGCGTAGCCACCCGTAGCCACTGTCAGTCGACGGGAGTCTCCGGTGGGGAGGCTCCCGCGGCGGGAGGCGTGCTGCGCAGGCGCCAGCGGCTCCACGGCCACGTCCCCTCGATCTCCACCTCGAGCGAGAAGCTCAACACGATCCGGATGACCACGATCATGCCGAGCACCACGACGCTCTCGATCGTGGGATCGACCACGATGGTGCGCACGATGTCGCCCACGATGAGGACCTCGAGACCGAGGAGGATGGCGCGCCCGAGGCGCTCGCGGAGCTGGTCGTAGGCGCCCTCTCGTGTGGCCGGAGCCGCCACGGCGACGACGTAGGCGATCAGTGCCGCCAGGCCGCCGAGCACCATGATGGCGGCGCCGAAGCCCTCGACGACCTTGACGACGTCGGAGATGAACTCGTCGTAGGTCACGCCCCATACTCGCACCGCCGGGCGCTGCCCTGTCTTCCTCGCCCGGCGCGCGAGGTCCCCGCCTACGCTCGGCGCCGTGGAGACGAACCCCAAGGTGGACGCGTTCATCGGGCGGCAGGACCAGTGGCAGGCGGAGATGACCGCGCTGCGGCCCGTGCTGCTCGGCTGTGGCCTGTCGGAGGAGATCAAGTGGGGGAAGCCCTGCTTCAGCCACGAGGGTCGCAACGTCGCGATCTTCCAGCCGATGAAGGGCTTCCTGTCGCTCATGTTCTTCAAGGGGGCGCTGCTCGAGGACCCTGCCGGCCTGCTGCGTTCCCAGGGTCCGAACAGCCGCTCCGCGCTCCGCCTCGAGTTCACCTCGGTCCAGCAGGTGGCCGACCAGGCCGACATCGTGAAGGACTACGTCGCCGAGGCCATCGAGGTCGAGGACAAGGGCCTCCAGGTCGAGCCTGCCCCCGAGCTCGAGGTGTGCGACGAGCTCGCCGCCCGCCTCGAGGCCGATCCCGACCTCCGGGCCGCGTTCGAAGGCCTCACGCCCGGCCGCCAGAGGGAATACAACCTCCACTTCAGCGACGCCAAGAAGGCCGAGACCCGCGACGCGAGGATCGACAAGTACGCCGACAAGATCCTCGCCGGCAAGGGCTTCCGCGACTGATCCGGCCGCCAATCAGGCCGGCGCCGTGGGCGTCAGCTGCGCTCGAAGCGGAGGTGGAAGACGGCGTCGGTGGCGGTGTGGTCGACGCAGCGATAGCCAGGCGGGGGTGACGACTCCGGGAAGACCCGCTCGCCGGCGCCGATGAGCATCGGCACGAGGACGATGTGCAGCTCGTCGACGAGGCCGGCGCTCAGGTACTGGCGCACCACCCCGGCGCCCCCCATGAGGCGCACGTCCTGGCCGTCGGCGGCGGCGAAGGCCCGCTCGAGGGTGTCCTCGATGCCGCCGGTGGCGAAGTGGAAGGTGGTCCCGCCCTCCATGGGCAGGTCCTCCCGCTCGTGGTGGGTGAGCACGAACGACGGTGCGTGATAGGGCGGGTTCGGGCCCCACCACCCCTTCCAGCCGTCATCGGTCCACGGGCCCCGAGAGGTGGTGAACATGTTGCGACCCAGGATGACCGCGCCGATGTCGTCGAAGCTGTGGCGGACGTAGGGGTCGTCCTCGTTCTCCTCGCCGCCGTCGAGGCCCAGCATCTCGTTGCCCGTCCGGGTGGCGAACATCCAGTCCGTGAACCCCTCGACGTTGTCGCCGAAGGGCTGCTCGAGGCGCTGGTTGCGGCCGGCGGCGTAGCCGTCGATCGACATCATCAGGCAGCGGACGACGAGCTTCTGCTCGTTGGTGGACATCGGTGGGGCTCCTCGCGGGTTGCCGGCGGTCGTTGAGACGGATGCGCAGTCGCGAACTGATCGGTCCGCTCGACGCGCAGCACCCCTGCCTCGTATCGAACATGGTGGCCTCTACGCTGGCGCCGTGGACGATCTGGACGTGTACGAGGCGGTCAAGGAGCTGTGCCTGACGAACGAAGCGGTGTCGCTCGCTGACGTCTCCGAGCGGCTGCGGAGTGACCAGTACGACGCCGTGGCCGCCACCTTGGACATGCTCGTGGTGAAGGGCCTCCTCTCCCCCGCCGGCGGCACCAGGCCGAAGCGGTACCGGCCGGCGAAGGGCCACGAGGACATCAACGTCTGAAGCTGCGTGCATCGAGGGGGCCGGAGGATGGCAGGACCGAAGCTGTCCGTGACGCTCGGCGACATCACGACCCAGGACGTCGACGCCCTCGTCAACGCCGCCAACTCGTCGCTGCTGGGCGGCGGCGGCGTCGACGGCGCGATCCACCGGGCCGCCGGCCCCGAGCTCGTCGAGTTCTGCCGCACCCTCGGCGGGTGCGAAACGGGTGACGCGAAGGTCTCCCCGGGGTTCGGCCTCCGGGCCCGCTGGATCATTCACACCGTAGGGCCGGTCTGGCGGGGTGGGCACCAAGGCGAGCCCGAGCTGCTGGCCTCGTGCTACGCCACCTCGCTCCAGCGGGCCGTCGAAGTGGGCGCCGCCGGCGTTGCGTTCCCCGCCATCTCTACCGGGGTCTTCGGCTATCCCGTGCGGGCCGCCGCCGAGATCGCGGTGTCCACCGTCCGCAGCACCGCCGCCGGCGTGGACCACGTCCGCTTCGTGTGCTTCGACGAGGAGACCTGGCAGACCTACGAGGAGCTCCTCCGGGCCTGACGGGCGGCGCCCTCGCTACAGGCGGGTGGCGGTGACCGCGAGCACGGCGAAGAAGGCGGCGACGCCGGGGACGAGACCGAAGGCGACGCGGAGCGCGAAGCGCCAGCTTCCCGCGGCCAGCGCGATGACCAGCTTGGTCGCGGTGTTGGCGACCACCGCCGTGGCGATGCCGACAAGGCCGGCGGCGACGGTGATCACGTCGGCATCGGCGAGCGTCGCCGGCCCCAACGCCCCGGCGTGGGCGTCGGCGAGCCCGGCAGCGCCCGCCACGACGATGACCCAGTCCGGTCCGAGGACCTCGGCCGCCCAGCGACCGACGAAGAGTGCGATGGTGAGGATGGTGGCGAGCACCAAGGCCGGCTTCAGAGCGAAGGGTCGGTCCGCTGCGACCACGTCCTCGCCGGGCTCGTCGCCTCGGGCTCCGATCTGGGCAGGCTCGGGTCCGGCGACGCCGGCCCCGCCGTCCTCCGACGGGGAGTCGCGGCGCCGGAGCCGAGCGCCGACCAGCGCAAGCAGGGCGATCACGAGCGCACCCACGACGGCAGCAGGCCACAGGTCGGCCAGGATCGACGGAGCGGCCACTGCGACGATGCCGATGAGCTGGACGAAGGTGGCCAGGCTGGCGAGCAGCGTGGCGGACACCGTGGCGTCGCGCTCCCCCGTCAGGCGCGACCGGCGGGCCATCGCCGCGGTGGTGGCGCTGGCGCTCACGAAGCCCCCCGCCAGGCCGGTGACGAGCAGGCCTCGCCGGGCACCCAGGGTCCGGACCGCGATGTAGCCCACCCAGGAGATGCCTGTCAGGGTCACGACGATGAGCCAGATGCGGTGGGGGTTCAACGCGCCGTACGGTCCGAGGTCCTTGTCGGGGAGGAGGGGCAGCACCACGAAGGCCAGCACGAGGAACTTGAGCGCATCCTCGAGCTCGGCGTCGGTGACGACCTCACGGGCGAACGCGTGGATGGTCCCTTTCGACCGCAGCAATACGGTGGTGACGATGGCGAGCGCCGCGGCCAGGGGCGCGTGGTCCACGGTCATGGCGCCGAGCAGATAGGTGGCGAGGAGCGCGACCTCGGTGGTGGTCCCAGGGTCGGCGGCGCTCGTCTGCCAGTACCCCAGGAGCACCAGGGCGCCCACGGTGGCCAGTCCAGCGACCACCGCCCAGGGTCCGAGGAACGCTGCCGCCGCCCCGACCAGGCCCACCAGGGCGAAGCTCCGTGAGCCCGCCAGTCGACGGCTGGGCGGGTGTGACCGCTCGCGCTCGAAGCCGATCAGGAGCCCGATGGCCAGTGCGTACACGAAGGGCCAGAAGTCGCTCGGATCCACCGATGCCAGCTTGGCACCGGCGGCAGCCGACGGGTGACCACGGGTGACGACGACCTCATCGGCTCCTGTCGCTGCGTAGTGCATCCAGCGACGCGGCCGGGCAGTGGTCGCCACGGCGGAGTCCCTCGGCGTGCCTGCCGGCGCAGGACGCGGGGTCGGCGGCGCGGTGTGCAGTAGGACCGGTGGCTCGCCGGCGACGCCCGGACTCAGGCGGCGGGTTCGGACGCCGCCTCGGCCTTGGGCCGGGCGTGGGTGTAGGTCTGGGCGTCGGTGCGGAACTCGGCCTGGCCGTAGCTCTTCAGGCGTCGGCGCAGGGTCCACGTCACGAGCGAGTCGGTGACCGGGCGCAACGGCGGGACCCGGTTGAGCAGGTTCACCGCCTGCAAGCGGCCGTAGATGAACGGCGCGGCCGCGGCGACCCGCACCTTGTCGCCGGTGCTCATGGACACGCCCATGGCCGCAGCCTGCTCCGCGTCGCCTCCGAGGAACACCTTGATGAAGAACGCGGTGCTGAAGCTGCGCTCGAAGGACTCGCCGATCCGGTTCGGCAGGGAGTGGTCCGGGCGCAGGTAGGCGCCCATGGTGGCGCGCACGAGCTCGCCGCAGGTGGCGTCGTCGTACCCCTTGCGCAAGGTGGCGGCCCGGGCGAGGAACACCGCCAGCATCCCCTTCGGGTCGGTCGGCAGCAGCTCCTCGGGCAGCCCGAGCAGGAAGCACCGGTACCGGGCCATCTCGATCTGGGCCCGCTCGTCGGCGTCGAACTCCTCCCGGCCTGCCTTGACGACCGCGGCCGCAATCAGGAACGACGAGATCAGCCCCGCCGGCATCTGGTCGACCTGCGGGATGGGGATCCCGAAGCGCTCCTGGTCCCAGCGGTCGGACCGCCGCAGCGCGTTGTAGCGGACCATCGAATGCATCAAGCGCACCATCACGGCGGCCTCGAAGCCTGGGCCGTCCCGGCGCATCCCGCCCGGTAGGACGGTCGTCGCGAAGAAGCTGGCCGTCTCGTTGACCCGGCGGGCGGCGCGCCTGTCCGAAAGCGAGCCGGTGATGGCCATGGGCAGCGCCGCGTACTCGTTGAGGAACGTGGCCAGGAAGGCGCCGCGGATCGCGTAGGGAGCGGCAAGGGCGGCGCCGACCCGCTCCACCCGGGCGCCCTGCTCGACCAGGTCGAGGTCGATCCAGTCGGGGGTGGCCTCCATCGCCTCGAGGAAGGCGACGAGCTCGTCGGGGGCGCCGTCCACCGCGTCGATTCCCTCCCGACACGCGGTGCGGATCATCTCGATGAGGCGCTGCATGCCGAACTCGGGCAGGCGGGCGACGTAGGCGTCGCACACGACGTCGCCGAGCATCGTGGCCGTGGCCATGACCTCGATCAGCTCGGTCTCGGCCATCAGGTCGGCCCGCGACAGCTTGAGGTGGCTGGGGTAGTCCGACTCGTCGTCGGGTCCGAGCGCCAGCCGTTCGGGCACCCGGTCGAAGTCGATGTCGCCGTACATCCCGGGCAGCTCGTCGCGCTGGCGACGGACCCGTTCCTTGAGCGTCTCGACCGACACGGATCCCTCCGATCCTCGCGCCGGACCCAGCCGGGCGGCGGCCCAGCGAGTCTCGCACAGCACTTGACCGAGCGGTCAAGAAGCGTCAGCTGCTGCGGTAGGTTCTGCGCGCATGACCGCCGTGTCCCGCGCCGCCGACGCCGGCGGGCTCTTCCACCGCCCGGCCCGATGGGGCGACATGGCCGACTGGCACGAGCAGGTGGCCGAGCTCCGCCGCACCGAGCCGGTCCTGGTCGTCGAGGACGACGAGTTCACCCCCTTCTGGGTGCTGACCCGCCACCATGACGTGTTCGCGGTCTCCCGTGATGACGCCCACTGGAAGAGCACCGCCCGGGTGGTCCTCTCCCCCGACGCCGCCCAGGAGGAGATGCTCGCCAGCCCGTTCGTCCCCCGGTCGCTCGTGCAGCTGGACGACCACGAGCACACGGCGCACCGCAAGGTCACCAACGACTGGTTCAAGCCCGCCGCGGTCGGCGCCCGCCAGTCGCGCATCGACGCCGTCGCCGACCACTTCATCGAGCGGATGCGCGCCCTCGACGGCGACTGCGACTTCGCCGTCGACATCGCCCAGCCGTACACGCTGCGCATCATCATGGACATCTACGGCGTCCCCGAGTCCGACGAGCCGATGATGATGGACCTCACCCAGGGGATCTTCGGCGCCAACGACCCCGAGTTCCTCGGCGACGACACCGACCCGGCCTTGCGGGTCGCCCGATCGGTGATGACCTTCATCCAGTACTTCAACGAGGTCACCGAGAACCGCCGCGCCTGCCCCGCCGACGACCTCGCTTCGGTCATCGCCAACGGCCAGGTCGACGGCTGCCCCATGGGCGACGCCGAGCGGCTCTGGTACTACATCCTGGTGGCCACCGCCGGCCACGACACGACCTCGTTCGCCCTCTCGGGCGGGCTCGAGGCGATCCTCGCCCACCCCGGCCAGTGGGAGGCGCTGCAGGGCGCCGACGATGACGCCGTCGCCCGGGCGGCCGACGAGATGATCCGTTGGACCACCCCCGTGCGCCACTTCATGCGCTACGCCACCGAACCGGCGACGATCTGCGGCGTCGACATCCCCGAGGGCGGCGGCGTCCTGCTCTCGTACCCGTCGGCCAACTGCGACGAGGACGTCTTCGCCGACTCGATGAGCTTCGACGTCACCCGGACCGACGCCGACCGCCTGCTCTCCTTCGGCGTCGGCGCCCACTTCTGCCTCGGCGCCCAGTTCGCCCGCCGCGAGCTCCGCTCGTTCCTCCGCCGCCTGATTGACCAGGTGGCGTCGATCGAGCCCGCCGGCGAGGCGCTGTGGGCCGAGAGCCACTTCGTCAGCGGTGTGAAGCACCTCCCCGTCCGCTACCGCTGGCGCTGAGCCGGCCGGCGGGTTGCTGCACCCGAACCGGCGATCGTCCGAACTGGCGAGGGTCGAGGTGACGGACGCCCAGACGCGGACGTGCCGCCGGCATGGCCGGCGGCACGTTCGGAGCGCTTCAGTCGGTCAGATCGCTCGGACGTTCTGGGCTTCTTCGCCCTTGCGTCCGGGGGCGACGTCGAACTCGACGTGTTGGCCCTCGTCGAGGGACTTGTAGCCCTCGGACTGGATGTTGGAGAAGTGGACGAACACGTCGTCACCATCCTCGCGAGAGATGAAGCCGAAGCCCTTCTCTGCGTTGAAGAACTTCACGGTACCTGTAGTCATTGCACGTCAATTCTGTATCTACACCGGCCAAACCGACCGGATCGGTTCGACCGTATCGCCACCAGGGCGAGAATGGGGCACCCGCCACGCCAATCCAGCGCCGGCGTCCTCCGGCGAGGCGGGACCTCGACGGCCGGCGAGGTCCCCGGCGGCAAGGTCTGAGCCATGACCATGGCCACGGTTGCCGATGCCTGAGATGCCCCTCAGCAGAACGACGCTTCGGGTCCCCGGGCCCGCTGCCGTCCGAACTCGACGGACGAACCGACACCGAAACGGCGCTGACCAGCGCTGACGCGCTGGTCAGGTGGTGTCGGAGGGGGGACCGACCCCGTGAGTACACGGCCCGTCCTGCGAGGCGAGCTGGTCCTCGGTTAGGGGTCTCAGAGGGCAACGAGACCGAGTAGCCGGCGGCCGAAGTCGGAGCTCGCGTAGATCATCCCGCCCCAGCCTGACCCCTGAGATACGGCGCCAGTCGAGAGCAGGCCCGCGAGCACCGGCGCCGCCAGTCCGGCGTCCTGTTCAGCCCGGGCGTCGCCCATCTTGGAGTCGGGCGCCTGGTCGAGACGTTGGAGTGCCGCGAAGTGGGGAGCCTCCAGCCGTTCAAGCGCGGCGATGAGGAGCTCGCTGTCGTCCAGCTCCGCGTCCTCACCATCGAGGGCAGAGCGGATCACAGCGCCCATCGCTCGACGCTTCGGCTCCCACCCGCTGATCGCCGTGGCTTCAGCGGCCCGCACGAAGAGCTCACCGAACCGCTCATCGGACCGCAGCCTGTCGAGCAGGTCCTCGACGTCATGGCCCTCGAGGACCGCCACGCCGAGCTCTGCAACACGTCGGCGTCGGCGGGCGAGGAGTTCGTCCGCCACGACCGATAGGGGTCCGCCTGCGTAGGGCACTGCGGACAGTCCGGCGAGGACGACAACCTCCTGCCACGAGCGGTCACGATCTGGCCGCGTAGGAGGGATGCTCACGAACTGCTCCTACGGCCGGGGTGTGACGCCGCCCAGGCCTCGACGTCCTGTCGGAGCCAGGCCTGGCACCGGTTGCCCTTGGACGCCCACACGGGCTCCGGGAACGGATCTGGTGAGCCCTTCGCTCGGCGACGGTAGGTGGCCACGCTGGTGGCGCTGCTCAGCTCGAGCAGCGCCGCTACGTCGGCGGCGTCGAGGAGGTCGTCCAAGTCGACGGTTCGTCCCATGACGGGAGACTAGTTGCACTAGTGCGACAGATGTGTCAGAGTCGCACTATCACGACAACGTGAGTGGCCCGGGCGGTGGTGGAACACCCCCGGGCCTGACCGGAACCCTCTGGAGGAGTCCCGATGCCCAGCAACCCTACGCCCACCCTGCGACCGCCGAGGCGGCCCGTGCTCGACGAGGTGCGGCTCCCGCGCCTCCAGGGCCTGATCGCCGAGGGCGGGATCTTCGCCCCCGTTCCCGAAGGCGGCCGGCGATGACCGGGCCCGACGTCGACGACCTGCAGGACAGGGCGGACCGCCTCGAGGACCTCCTGGCGGGCATCGCCACGCTGGCCGGTCGCGCCGGCGATCCGATCGACCTGTCCGAGTGGCCGGGCGACCTCGGCGAGCGCGGCGTCCGCCGCGTCCGCCAGATGGAGAGCAGCCTTCGCTGCATTGTCGCCCTCGCCGACCTCGAGCGGATCGACAGCGACGCCGACTGGCAGGCCCACCAGTGACCGGGGATCCGCTGCACCTGGTCCTCGAGCAGCTCGCGCACCGGGAGCCGACCGTCGCCGAGACCCTGTCCCTGCTGGCGTGGCGGACCGTCGAGCTCGTCGACGACGGTTCCGACCCGGCCCCGCTCGTCCAGGCGTTCCGTGACCGATGGGCGCCCGGGCTGAACGAGGCCACCGCGATCGACGCGGCCGAGTGGGTGCGGGGGTGGGCGCCGTGAGCGACCTCCTCGTCCGGGCCGCCCCGGGCCGCAAGGTCCCCCACCCGTACCGCCTCGACGAGCTCATCGAGGCGCTGGGCATTGCCGGCGAGACGAGGCTCGACCAGGCCCGCCGGCTCGGTCTCGATGCCGGCTACCTCTACCGGCTGCTCCGAACCGGGCTGACCGAGGAGATGGCGGACCGCCTCGCCTGCCGGGCAGGGCTCCATCCCGGGGTGGTCTGGCCGGCGATCTGGTGGGGGTGGTGAGCGTGGACAGCACCACCCGGCGGCTGACCATGGCCCGTGAGCTCGTCGCCCAGCTCGAGGCGGAGGAGGCGCCCGCCGAGAGGGTCGAGGACAGCGCGGCCGCTGTCGTCGACGGGCCCCTCACCTGCACCCTCCAGGAAGCCGCCGACCTCATCGGCGTGTCCCGCACCACCGTCGACCGCCTCCTCGAGCAGGGCCTGATCTACGAGCGGAAGGTGCCCGGCGTCCGCCGCCGGCTGATCTCCCGCCGCTCGGTCGTCGCGTTCATCGACGGCTAGCGATGGAGTCGGCGGTGGTCCGAAGCTCACTGGCGACGCGGACCATGATCGGGAGAGGGTCCTCACTGGCAGCCTTCGCTGTGTCGATCAGCGGCTGGAGGTGCTCGGAGATCCAAGACTCGAACAGCTCGGCGAGGGCGGCCCAGGCCTGCTCGCCGGCGTCGTGGTGGGCGAGGTAGGCGGAGGCCTCGCTTGCCACGTTCGGGCGCCGGCGGAGGCCCATCAGATCCGCCCCTCGAGGAAGGCGGCGACCTGGGGGCGGTTGGCGGGCTTCACCTGGTCGAGTGCTTCGTCGATCGAGCGGACGATGACGTAGCGGGACTCGTCGACGTAGGTGACTCCGGCGCCGCCGACGCCTCCGCTCAGAGAGCTGAGGGCGCCGCCTGCGAAGTGGGCGGACGGGTCCAGCCCGGCGAGCATCTTCGTGACGTCGAGCCACTCGGCTTCCATGCCGGACCGGAGGCCTCCGATGATGGCCCTCCCGACCGGGAGCAGGTTGATCTCGGCGTGCCCCAGGTACGGGTTGATGTCGTTGAAGTGGGCGGCAGGGTTGAGGCCGGACAGCCAGCTGGTGACGGACCCCCAGGCGTCCTTCATGCCGTCCCAGAGGCCGTTGATGATGGCCCGGCCGGCGCCGAGGAGGATCGAACCGACGGACCCGATCGCGCCGAGGATGCGCAGGGGGATCGTCGCGAGGAACGACGCGACCGACCCCCACATCGACACCATCCCGCTGTAGAACCCGCGCATGGCCGAGATGCCGAGGTTGAGGAGCAGGCTGGCCAGCCCGGAGAGGGCGTTCATGATCCGGCCGGGGAGCGACGCCCAGAAGTTCACGATGATCGTGAGCCAGTTGGACACGAGCGTCGCGAGGGCGGAGAGGGCGCCGCCGAGGATGGCCTTCATGGTCTCCCAGGCGAGGCGGGCGAGGTTCTGGATCTGGTCCCACACGGCCGAGAGGTAGGTCTTCATGCCGTCCCAGGCCCTCGACCAGTCGCCGTTGATGATCCCGAGGACGATGTCGATGATCCCGGAGACGGCCTGCACGGCGTTCTCGACGAGGCGGACGATGAAGTCCCAGGCGTCGGTGGCGAGGTTGAGGAGGTCGTCGCCCCACGCCTGCCACACGGCGCGGATGTAGGCCAGCCCGGTCTCGATGACGGTGCGGACGACCTCGATGACGTGGCCGACGGCCTCGGAGATGGCGTCCCAGTGGTCCCGGGTCCACTCCACCAGGTGTTCCCACTGCTCGGCGACCTGCCCGGCGAACTGCTGTATCCACGGCCAGGCGGTGTCGACCAGCCACGACACGACGGAGTCGACGACGTCGCGGAACCCCTCCCAGTTGGTGTAGGCGTAGTAGACGCCGGCGGCGAGGAGCGCGATCCCGGCGACCACCAGGGCGACCGGGGACAGCAGCGCGCCGAGGGCGGACGCGACGCCGACGATCAGGAGGCCGAGCCCGCCGGCGACGAGGGCGGTGGTGAGCCCGGCGACCGCGACGGCGACGAGCTTCATGGGGCCGGAGAGCTTCTCGAACTTGCGGGACAGGAAGTCGAGGGCGCCCTGGAGGCCGCCGTTGGAGAAGGCGTTGGCGAGCTTCCCGACGAAGTCGAGAACGGGCCCGGCGATCTCGGCGACCTTGCTGCCGATCTCGACGACGGCGGTCGCGAACCAGGCTTTGATCTTGTCGAGCTTGAAGCGGATCCCCTCCGTCATGGTGCCGTATGCCTGGTCGGTGGCGCCGGCGGCGTCGCCCATCGCTGCGAGGTTCGCGGCGAAGTCGTCGGCGTTCCCTCCGGTGAGCCCGAGGACCCCCTGGCCGGCCTCGACGGAGCCGAACATGTCGGAGATCGAGATGCCGGAGTCCTCCGCCTCGTCCGAGAGCAGTTGCAGCGCCTCCTGCATGGTGCCGCCCCCGGCGATGAAGTCCCGGAACGTGGCCCCCGAGATGTCCTGGAAGGTCTGACCCACAGCGGATCCAGCGTCGGACAGCTCGACGAGCGCCTGGCGGATCTGGGTCGCGGCTCCCTCCGTCGGGACGCCCTTACTGGCGAGGGTGGCCATCGCAGCGGCGATCTGATCGAACCCGACCCCGGCCGAAGCTGCGATGGGGCTCACCTGGTACAGAGCGTTGGACATCTTCTCGACGGTGGTCTTGCCGGAGGTGACGGCGGTGAAGAGGATGTCGGACGCTTCGGAGGCAGAGAGGTTCTCTTGCCCGTAGGCGTTCATGGCCGAGGTGAGCCCGTCGACCGCGGTCTCGAGGTCGGTGACGCCGGCCCGGGCGAGCTTCTGGGCGGTCTCCAGGAAGTCGAACACGTTCCCGGGAGGCACTCCGGCGGAGATCGACTGGTACAGGGCCGGGATGACCTGGTCGGGGAGGACCCCGAACTCGCGGGAGAAGTCCTGCACCTGGCCGGTCATCTCGTCCATGGCGTCCTGCGACATCCCCGGGAGCATCGTGAAGATCTCGTCCATGCCCGCCTCGAAGTCCGAGAACTTCATCAGCGAGTAGACCGCGCCGCCGGCCATGGCCGCCCCGACCCCGATGGCGGCAGTCTGGGCCATCGGCACCAGCGACGACATGCGCCCACCAGCGCCGGTCATGCCGGTCTCGAACGGGGTCGAGTCCAGGCTCAGGAGGGCGGACAGCTCGCCGACGTTGAGGCCCACCGGTCTACGCCGTCCGAGGAAGCCGGAACGCGGTCAACGTCCCGCTAAACCCGGCCTCGAGGTCGATCCGAACCGTGCCGTCGTCCTGCGCGAACCGGGCCGAAGTGAGCGGCCCCACCCACTTCACGCCGGTGGTGGCCGGCACCGAGAAGGTGACGTCGCCGAGGATTGCGTCGAAGGCCGGCGGGTTGGTACCCGCCTTCAGGGTGACCGTCTTCGCTCCGCCGCTCGTGTTCGCCAGCCGGATCACGACCTCGTCGAGCGGCACCCGCACACCGGACCCGATGACGTGCCCGTTGGTGGGGTCCGCGGTGGTCGGGGTCGGGTCCGCCGTCGCGGTGTTCGCGGTGAGGGTGGTGAGGGCGACTGCGGTGCGGGCCATGGTGAGGCTCCTCGCTCATGTGGGTTTCGGGGTCCTGCGCTCCTGCTCCTGCTTCCGTTTGCGACCCGTCGGTCCCGCTTTTCACGCCCCGTCAGGCGGCCCCACGAAGGGGCGTCCGGTTAGCGTCCGTCGACGTCCTTGACCTGCCCGGCCGCCGCTGCCGCGTACAGCTGCTCCTCGTTCGCAGCGAACGCCTCCTCGTCGAGCCCGGCGATCTCCGCCCTGGTCCACACATGGCCGGCCGGGCGCACCAAGGGCGGCGCCTCGGTCCCGTCCTTCGCCCCGGCCCGGAGCCACCGGCGAATCTCGCCCCACGCGGCCTCGTGCTCATCAGGGCTCATCGCCGAGATGATCTTGCGGGACAGGATCACTGCGCGGCCTCGAGCTCCGCGGCGATCCGCCGCACACCGTCGACCGCGCCGAGCCGCCGGTCGTCGCGACCCGACCGGGCCACCATCGCCGCGATCACCGCGTTCCCGGCGACGTCGCGCTGGCTGGTCTCGCTGACCCGGCCGGCACGGGAGAACTCCGCGGTGACCGACGCCGGCACCCGCTGGTTGCTCTCGGTCGCCCGCCACGCCGCGTCCGCGACCAGGGCGACCAGGTCGAGAGCGTCGAGCTGGAGATCGAGATCCCGGAGCCGCAGATACGAGCGGCCCCCGCTGCCCGTCACCGGCAGCACATGGGTCGGCAGAGGCTCAAGGTGGGGAAGCTCTTCAACCACCGTCTGCAGTTCACCGTTCACGTCGACCACCGCGCCGGCCAGCGCGGCGAGCGCCTCGACCGCCGCATCGAAGCAGTCGAGGACCACCTGATGGCCGCCGGCGAAGCGGGCCTCGAGCGCGCCCGGGCCCACCAGCTCGGCCAGGCGACCGAGGCGCACCTCGTCCCGCCCCTTCAGCACCCGCCTCGCTTCGCGCTGCGCACGGAGCCGCGCCATGCGCCCCGTCGTGTTCGCGTCCGACAGCGCCTTCGCATCGACCGTGTCGTCACCGTCGAGGTAGGCCTGCTCGAGGCGGCCCTCGAGCTCGGCGGCGTCGGCGGCCTCCGCGACCGCAGCGGCCACGGTGTCGTCCTCGGCGGCCACCTTTGCCAGCAGGTCGTCGGGCAGCGGGCCCTCGAGATCGATGTCGCTCATGGCAGGTTCACTCCGTCGTCGTCGTTGGTGGTGGCTGAGGGGGCGCAGGGCACAGCCCAACGCCCTGCGCGCCCCCGGCCGAGCTTCACTGCCCCCGGGATCAGCCCATCCCGAGCGCGGCGCGTCACCGTCTGCACCGACACGCCCTCGAGGGCGGCAGCAGTGGCGGGATCGACCATCACCCTCCCAGTATCCGCACCAGCTAGGACCTCAACGCTCACCGGTGAACGCACGGCGGCGAGGACCTCGTCGCGCACCACCGCCAACCGGCGATGACGGCCCTGACCCACCCGCGCCCGCTCCTCGTTCCACCGGCCCGCCGCCGACGCTAACAACACCGCATCGTCCACCGGCACCCACACCCCCACCACGCCGTCGAGCTCGACCCGCCGCGCCGAGCTCACGCCGGCGCCTCGAGCGCGCCCTCCGGGTCCTCGTCACCCGCCAACACCCGAGGCTCCCCCCGATGATGCGGCCACAAGAGCGCCAGCGCCGTGGCCACCACGAGGTCATCGTGCGCCGACTCCGTCACCGCCTCGTACGTGTCGCTCCCCGACTGGGAGATCTTCACCCTGAAGTCCATCAGCTCCTGGCGGAGCTTCTCCGCGCCGGGCAGACCCGCACCGATCCGCAGCCGGCCCTCCTGCAACGCCACCTGCAGCCCGCCCACCAGATCACCCTTCGTGACCCGCGTCCCCGTCGACCGCTCCCCCGACGTGATCGTCACCCCCACCGGCCAGAAGTCCCCGCACCGCCCCCGCTTGTACGCATCCGAGAACATGTCCGCCACCGGCCGCCCCGCCCCCGTCGCGTCGAAGTGGAACCTCGTGCACCGCCGCAGCACCGGCTGCTCGAGGATCCGCCCCACCTGGTCCACCACCGCCGGATACGGGGTACCCAACGCCCAGCTCTGGATGTGGCGCACCAGCCACACATCCGCCAGACGGCCCCGCTCATCGGCGAACACCTCCTCAGCCTTCGGGCCCTCCCACCGCACACACCGCTCCACGATCACCGCCGCCGAGAAGTCCCGCGCCTGCCCCAGATCGAGACCGAGAGTGAAGTTGCTCATGCCACCAGCTCCCCTGCCCCGAACAGGGGCTCCACGCCGGCATCCATCGCCGACTCGATGTACTCCGTGCCGAACACCTGATCCACCGCGCTCACGAACTCGCCGAAGTACTCCTGGCGGACCAGCCACTCCCCCAGCGACGCCCGCTCCTCCGCCAAGAACTCCGCAGTGATCCGCGGGCACTCATCGGCCGTCACCAGCACCCGCTCCCACCGGGCCTCCCCCGACGTCCACTCCCGCCACCACCAGCCCCTCGCACCATGAGGCGTCGACATCGCGATCAACTGGCCGCCCGACACCGCCAACATCGGCCGCACCGTCGCGATCAAGGCGTCCGGGACCCTCGATGCCTCGTCCACCAGGAGGAGCCGCACCGCCGAGAACCCACGGATCTTGTCGTCCGTCGCCGGGAGGCTGACGATCCGGGACCCGTTCTCGAGGGCCAACGTCGTGGCGGACTCCTGCTCCGCCGTCACCGGCCGCCCCAGCCCCCGGTAGAACGCCAGGCACTTCTTCAACAGCTCACCCGACTGACGCTGCGAAGGTGACACCAGCAGGATCAGCGACCCCGGCTCGTAGACCGCCACCCACACCGCCAACAGCGCGCACGTCGTCGACTTCCCACACTGCCTCGACACGTTGAGGAGCATCTGCAGCGACCGCGACCGCAGCACCCGCTCCTGCCACGGATCCGGCACCATCCCCGCCGACACCGCCAACACCACCGGATCCAGAGCCCGCACCAGATCACCCGCCAGCGCGCTCACCCCGCCACCTCCCGACCCTCCACCTCGAGCAGCCGCCGCACCACCCGGGCCCGCACCTCCGGATACGCCCCCAGCTCCTCGAGCAGCGCACCCCGCAACGCCAACCAGTCCGGCGAAGCGATCAGGTTCACCACCGGCCGCTCGTCGAGCTCGCCCGTCACCCGGGCCAGGAGCTCCACGATCTGGCGAAGCTCACGGATCGCGGCCAGCGACGTCGACGCCGCGCCCCTCCCCTCGGCCAGGTCGAGGATCCGGGAGGCCCTCGTGTACAGGTCCTCGATGCGCGAGAAGGACGACCGGTACTGCTCCTCGAGCGGGCGGGCCTGCGCCTGCAGCCTGGCCAGCGCCGGCGACAGGTGCCGTTGACGGTGGCGGGAGAGCGCAGACTTCGTGATCCCGTGGGCCGCCACCAGCTTGGAGTAGGGCACGCCCGAGGCCAGGCCCTCGTCGATGGCCTCCCGGTCCTGGTGGGTGCAGATGCTGCACTCGTTGGCCATCAGTCGAGCACCTCGGGGTGATCGATGATCCACAGGTCCACGGCGGACGGTGGCATGGGACGGAGCGGGACCTTCCCGCCTCGCTTCCCGGCGGTGGGTTGGGGCTGGGGGACGATGGCTGCGTCGAACTGGCAGAACGTCGGGTCGTGGCTCGAGGTGCGTGGTCGTTCGCACTGGCATCGTGGCCAGGTGTCGAGCTCGCACACGTAGTAGCCGCCTTCGCACAGCTCGGCCCGGTCAGCGTCGAGGCGGAGGCCTGTCACGTACCGGGTGGTGCTGGGCTTCTGGCCGGCGCCGGTCGTGGCCTCGACGAGAGCGGCGCCGATGAGGCGGTGGCGGTGCCATCCACGCTCGTGGTCGCCGGTGATCCACCACCAGCCGACCAGCGGCCACGAGCTCAGGATCATCACGCCGGCCACGTGTGCCTCCGATCACTCGGAGACCCGACACGCACCGAGCACATGAGCGCCCCAGTGACGACGCCGGCCCGATGCGGTCGCACTTCGCCGGAACCGTTGCGGTTGAGGGGCCACGCTCGGTTCCAGTAGGCCTGGTGACGATGGTGACGGTGATGACGGTGTTTCTGCGTACCTTCTTCTTCTCTCCCCTCTTTCCTCCTGTTTTTGTCCGTTGTGGACAAGAAGGGGGTTTTGATCGTCATCATCGTCACCCGCATCAGAAGAGGCCGTCGTTATTGGCATCGGGGGTGACGGTCGCGACCGTCATCGGATCGTCACCAGCGTCATCTGGACCGTCATCGGGGGTGGTGGTGACGGTGGTGACGGTCGTGGTGACGGTCGCGGCGGGGTGATCGTCACCGTTTTCGTGGGTCCAGAGGCGGACGGTTCGGGCGGTCTTGTCGCGGTCTTGTTCCACTTCGATTCCGATCTCTCGTAGGGCGGGGGCGCAGCGCTTGAGGCGGCCGGAGAAGGCGTTGGCGGCTTTGGGCCAGTCCTTGCCGGGGTGGTCGGGGGTGACCCGCTTGTAGAGGTCTCCGGGGGCGCCGGACCAGTAGCGCTCGGTGGTGATGAAGTCGCGGACGGCGGAGGCGACTGGGTCTCCGTCGACGACATCTGCGGCGAGGCGTTGGCCGGCGGTGAGGAAGGTGTCGAGGCCGTCGGTGCCGAGGACCTGGTCGACGGCGGCGAGGACCCGGGCGTAGTCGGCCATGCGTGGGAGGCGGGGCACGTGGACGTCGGCGAGGGCGTCGAGGACCTGGGCGGTGAGGGTGTAGAGGGCGCCGACGAGGCGGGGCAGCTCGGCGTCGAACTGGGCGGTGAGGGCGGCTTCGTCACGCCGGCGGGACTGGGGGATGCGTTCGAGCTCGACGGCGACGAGCCGGTCGGCGAGGTCGCCTCGGAGGGAGCCGGCGTCGATGGCGGTGAGGATGATGGCCCGGCGGATCTCGAGGACGACCAGGTCGGCGTCGGAGTAGAGCTCGCGCTTCACGAACCCGCCACCGGTGACGGCCCTGCAGAGTGCGTCGGAGAGCCAGTAGGCGATCCCGGAGAGGTTGTCGAGGGCGACGACCCTGGACGCTGAGGCGGTGACGGCCCACTCGCCGGGGTCGGTCGGGGCCGGGCGGACCGCGGCGGTGCTGGGGTCGGTGAGCGCGACGAACCTGCGGGCGGTGGTGGTCTTGGCGGTGCCCTGCTCGCCGGACTCGAGGAGGGCGGGGCACGGCAGGTCGGGCATGATCGCCGAGACGAGCCAGGCGACGCAGAGCGGCCAGTCGGCCTCGGCGATGTTGACGTGTCGGCGGAGGTCCTCGATGGTGCCGCCCCGCTCGGGTGTGGGTAGCGGGGCGGTCAGCTTGGTGCGGCGGAACAGGACCGGGGACCTGTCGAGGAGCTCCCACCCGGCGGGGGTGATGCGCACGGCGTCGCCGGCGACGCGGCCAAGGTCGATGATGAGCTCGGCGCCGTGTTGGGCGACCCTGACGGGGAGGTCGACGGGGTCGGTCTTCTGGGCGCGGCCTTCGAGGACGGCGAGGGCGTCGGATAGCGCCCCGGAGCTGGCGGTGTGCCGGTACTTCTCGTGGTAGGCGTTGGCCATCTCGACGCGGAGGCTGCGGCTGCCGCGCATGGGGCGGGCGATGTTGGGGCCGCCCTTGACCACGGCGAACGTCTCGCCGGAGGTCGCGACGCCGAGGTGGTAGCGCTTCTCGGCCAGGGCGATGGCCCGGGTGGCCTGGCTGGGCCCGGCCTTCCTGTCGCCTTCGGCCTCGACGGTGGGGGCGACAGTGGACGTCGCCGGCGGCTCTTCGTCGTCGGGTTGGGGTGGGTTGTCGGCCCACGGGTCGAAGCCCGGGTCGTCCACCAGGTGCAGGTCGGGCGGCGGGTCGTCGTGGGGTGGGTCGTCCTCGATGGCGCTCACTGGACCTGCTGTCCCAGGGGCGCCCGGACGTCGTCCTTGCCGAGGGCGGGCGGCACCGCGGCCTCGGGGCTGGGTAACGGAGGGCTGCCAGCGAGTCGAGCTCGGGCGTCGGCTCGGAACTGTGCCGCCTTCGCCTTCCGCTCGGCCTCGTCGCGCTGGCGTTGGGCCTCTCGCTCGCGCGTGAGCTTCCGGGCCTCGAGGACCTCTGCCCACGCCTCCTCGCACTCGGCGGGGGTGGGGTCGTCCTCGCCCGGCATGAGCCAACGTCGAGCGTGGGGTGGCTCCCCTACTGTGGGACCGACCGAGGGCTCGAGGATGACGGGCTCGACGTGCGTGTGGCGCCAGCCGGGCCCGGGCCCGAGCTCGACCAGGTCGTCATCGTCGTCGACGGAGATCTCCTCGACGACGGCCCACGCGAGGATGGGGTAGGTCAGCCACCCTCGTGGGCCGGCGCAGGCGACCCGCGACCCGGGCTCGGCTGGGACCATCGACAGGGGCTGACTCATCGAGTAGCTCATGCGGCTTCTCCGTCAGCGAAGCCGGCTTCGATGACGGTGGGTGTCGGTAGGCTCATGATGTTGGTCGATCACCTTTCTGCTTGAGGAGGCGAGGGGCGGTCACTGAGGCGCCCCGGGACGCACCCCGGGGCGTTCTCGCGTGCGGCGAGCAGGATGGCGAGCAGGGCCCGGGCGCCGCCGCCAGCGAGAGCAGGAGGACCTGGCGGCAGGTCGACGGCGATCACGAGGCCAGCGCTTGCATCTCGGCGAGGATCTCGACGTACTGCTCGAGGTGCTCGCCCCTGGGCGTGCGTTCACCGCGTTCCCATCGCAGGACCGTTGATGCGCAGACGGGAGGGTCGAACGCCTTCCCGACGGCATCGAGCGGCTGGCCGGCGGCGGCGCGGATGGCGTGCCTCATCTCGACGGAGGGCAGCGCATGGAGGGCGGCGACCCTTCGCCGTAGCGACTCTCTGCTCATGGAGACGAGGGTGCACAGGACGGCAATGCCCTGACAAGGGATGATACAGCTGCAACCGGTTGAGGGCAGCCCGCGGAGTGCGCTGGGACTCCAGGCAGGGGTCCGTCAGGTGCATTCCATTGACAACCTATTGCCGTTTTCGTACCATTACGGCGTGCGACCTCTAGGTGAAACAGCGGGAACCGAGCTCAAGGACCGATCTGGCGCCAGGTGGCGGGTCGGTATGAAGTGGACCGAACTTGGCGGGCGAGCCGAGGTGACGACGATCACCATCGCCTCCGCAGAAGACCCGCCCCTCCCGATCACGTCGACGCTGATGCGTCAGCTGAACGTCGGATCAGCGATCGACGGGGCGCGAAGTGACTGGGCGCCAGCGCTGAAGAAGCTGGAGTCGACGAACCCGTTGTGGGCGCCGCACGCACAGGCCATGACCGCTGATCGATCCGACCCGGCGGGGGGTCGTCCATCGCTGTCCAGCGACGAGTTGACCAAGACCGCCCGGCTGTATGTCGAGGCTCTCCGCGCCGGCGTACCCACCGGCGACGCCGTTGCCGCTGGGCTGCACCTGACCCCCTCAGGCGCAGCGAAGCGAATCCGCAAGGCTCGAGACGCCGGACTACTCCCACCCACCCCACGCTCACGCGCAGCGGCGCCACACGAAGGAGAGGACCGGTGACCAACTTCGCCTTCTACGGCCGCGTGAGCACCGAGGACCAACAGGACCCCGAGAGCTCGAGGGGCTGGCAGCTGGCCCGGGCCCGGGCGCTGATCGAGCCCGCCGGCGGCGTCATCGTCGAGGAGTTCTTCGACATCGGCCAGTCCCGCTCACTCCCCTGGAAGCGCCGCCCCGAGGCCCTCCGCCTCCTCGAGGCGTTCAAGGACCCCGCCCGAGGCTTCGAGGCCGTGGTGATCGGTGAGCCGCAGCGCGCCTTCTACGGCGGCCAGTTCGGCCTCACCTTCCCCGTGATGACCCACTACGGGGTCGCTCTCTGGGTGCCTGAGGTCGGCGGCGCCGTCGATCCCGGCAGCGATGCGCACGACCTGGTGATGGCCCTCTACGGCGGCATGAGCAAGGGCGAGCGGAACCGGATCAAGCTCCGCGTGCGCACCGCCATGTCCGCCCAGGCGACTCAGGGCCGCTTCCTCGGCGGCCGTCCCCCGTACGGGTACCAGCTCGTCGACGACGGCCCGCACCCGAACCCGGGGAAGGCCGCGGCCGGCCAGCGGGCCCACCGCCTCGAGCCCGACACGTCGACAGCGCCGATCGTGGTCCGCATCTTCGACGAGTACCTCGGCGGCCGCGGGCTCTACGCCATCGCCGAAGGCCTCACCCGCGACGGGGTCCCGTGCCCCTCCGCAGCCGACCCTGCCCGCAACCGCCACCGCTCCGGCATCGCCTGGTCCAAGAGCGCCATCCGTGCCATCCTCCGGAACCCCCGCTACACCGGCCGCCAGGTCTGGAACAAGCAGCGCCGCGACGAGCAGCTCCTCGACGTCGAGGACGTGGCAGCCGGCCACGAGACGAAGATGCGGTGGAACGACCGCGCTGACTGGGTCTGGTCCACCGACCTCGCCCACGAGCCGATCATCGACGTCGAGACCTTCACCCGCGCCCAGCAGATCGGCGCCGCCTCGAGCTCCAGACCTGCCCGGCGAGTCAGCCGACGGCGGCACCCGTACCTGCTGCGAGGCCTCATCGTGTGCGGCACCTGCGGCCGCAGGATGCAGGGCTCGACCAACAACGGCCACGCCAACTACCGCTGCAAGCTCCCCTCCGAGTACGCCCTGGCCAACAAGGCCGACCACCCGCCCACGATCTACCTCCGCGAGTCCGCCATCGTCCCCGAGCTCGACCGCTGGCTCGCCCAGGTGTTCGCCCCCGACCACATCGACGAGACATGCGAGGCGCTCGCGACCGCTCAGGGCCCGGCCGACGAGGACCTGGCCCGGGCCGAGGCGGCGCGCCGCAAGCTGGCGGACTGCGACGAGCGACTCGCGAAGTACCGCCAGGCCCTCGAGGCCGGCGCCGATGCCACGGTGGTGGCCGGCTGGATGGCCGAAGTGCAGGGCGACCGCCTCCGAGCCGAGCACGAGATGGCCATGGCCCACCCCGCCGAGGATCTGACGCCGGCCGCGGTGCGGGCGCTCATCGAGGACCTGCCGCCGATCGAGGAGGTCCTGGCCGAGGCCGATCCTGAGGCGAAGGCGAGGCTCTACAACGAGCTCGGGCTACAGCTCACCTTCGACGCGGAGCGCCGCCTCGTACGTGTCGAGGCGGCGCCGATCGCGTGTACTCCTGAGTGTGTCGGAGGGGGGACTTGAACCCCCACGCCCTTGCGGGCACCAGCCCCTCAAGCTGGCGCGTCTACCAAATTCCGCCACTCCGACGTGGCCCACCCGGGGTACGGGCGGAGGGACACTCTACCCCAGCCGCCAGCTACCACGACCAACCCGTTCGGCCGTAGCCTCGTCGTCGTGGACCTCGCACGCCGGCGCCGGCAGCCTCTCGGCGCGGTGGCGATCATCCTGGTCGGCATGCTCGCCTTCGCGGCGTGCGGCGGTGAAGTGGACGCCGCCGAGAGCGGACCCACGACGACGGAATCCACCGCTACCACGCTCGTGCAGCGGGAGGTCAGCGCCGTGACCCCGACCACGGCGTCCACGGTGCCCGGTCCCCCGCCGGCGCCGGGGACCTTCCTGACGGCCCCGGGTACGAGCTGGCCGGCGGGCACAGGGGCGCCCCGCACGTACACCGTGGAGGTCGAGACGGCGACGGGAGTGGACCCGACCGAGTTCGCCACCTTCGTCGACGCCACCCTGAGCGACCCCCGCAGCTGGATCGCCGACGGCAGCCTCAGCGTGCAGCGGGTCGAGGCCGGCGGGTCGGCCCGCATCGTGCTGGCCACACCGGGGACCACCGATGCCCTGTGCGCCCCGTTGCGCACCAACGGGACCTACTCGTGCGGTCAGGGCAACACCGCGGTGATCAACCTCGACCGCTGGAACGACGGGATCGACGTCTGGACCGGGCCCCTCGAGGAGTACCGCCACTACGTCGTGAACCACGAGTTCGGCCACGTCCTGGGCCATGGCCACGAGATGTGCGGCGGCGCCGGTCAGGCCGCCCCCGTCATGCAGCAGCAGACCAAGGGCCTCGACGGCTGCCTCCCCAACGGCTGGCCCTACCCCTGAGCGTTCCGCTGCGAGGGAACGCTCGACGGGCAACCTGACGGCTTCATCGACGGATCGACGTCGAAGAGCGCGGCGGATCGGTCAGAGAACCTCGCGGTCCGCCACCCGACGGGCGGAGGGAGGTGCAGCAGACCAGCGGGCGCCGGCGCTCAGTCGAGCAGGAGGACGAGGGCGATGGTCGTGAAACCGAAGACCACCGCGGCGACCACTGTGATGCGGTCCAGGTTCTTCTCGACGACGGTCGAACCGGCCGCCGTGGCGCCGAGGCCCCCGCCGAACATGTCGGAGAGGCCGCCGCCCTTTCCGCTGTGCAGCAGCACGAGCAGGATCAGCAGCAGGCTGGCGATGACCTGGATCCCGATGACGATGGCGGTGAGCACGAGGTTGGATCCTATCGGTCAGGCCCCGCCACGGCACGACACCGGACGAGCGGCGAGGCGCACCAGCGACGGAGAAGGAGGCGGAAAGAAGGGCGGCGGCGCTCAGCCGAGGCGGTAGCGGACGATGCGGCTGAAGTCGTCGGGGTCCAAGCTGGCGCCGCCGACGAGGGCGCCGTCGATGTCGGGCTGGCCCATCAGCTCGGCGGCGTTGTCGGGCTTCACCGAGCCGCCGTACTGGATGCGCACGGCGGCGGCCGCCTCGGCGCCGGCCACGGACGACACCACGCCCCGGATGAAGGCGCACACGGCCTGGGCGTCCTCGGCGCTGGCGGTGCGGCCGGTGCCGATGGCCCAGATGGGCTCGTAGGCCACGACGAGGCCGCCGACCTGCTCCTTGGTGATCTTGGCGAGGCCGGCCCGCACCTGGCCCTCCACCTTGGACTCGGTGGTGCCCGCCTCGCGCTCCTCGAGGGTCTCGCCGCAGCACAGGATGGGCGTCATCTGCTGGGCCAGCACGGCCCGGGCCTTGCGGTTGACGTCCTCGTCGGTCTCGCCGAAGAGCTCACGGCGCTCGGAGTGGCCCACGATCACGTATCTCACGTTCAGCTTGGCCAGCATCGGCGGGGAGACCTCGCCGGTGAACGCGCCCTTGTCCTCCCAGTGGCAGTTCTGCGCGCCGAGGGCCATCTGTATCTTGTCCGACTCGATCACCGTCTGGACCGAGCGGATGTCGGTGAAGGGCGGGTGCACCGACACGTCGACCGCGAAGTAGTCCTCCGGGTCGAGCGCGTACGACAGCTTCTGGACCGTCTGGATGGCCTCGAAGTGGTTGTGGTGCATCTTCCAGTTGCCGCTGATCAGCGGCTTGCGGGCCTCAGGCATTGGGAGCCTCCCTCAGGGCCTTCAGGCCGGGCAGGTCCCCCTGCTCCAGCAGTTCGAGCGACGCACCGCCACCCGTCGAAAGGTGGTCGACCTGATCGGCCAACCCGAACCTGGCCAGCGCGGCAGCGCTGTCGCCGCCGCCGACCACCGTGAACCCGCGAGCCTCGGCGACGGCCTCGGCAACGGCCCGGGTGCCCGCCGCGAAGCGCTCGTCCTCGAACACGCCCATGGGACCGTTCCAGAGCACGGTGCCGGCCTCGCCGATGATGTCGAGGAACTCGGCGGCGGTGCCGGGGCCGATGTCGAGGCCCATCCAGCCGTCGGGCAGGTTGGTGCCGAACTGGCGCACCTCGCCGCCGGCCGACGGGTCGCCGATCTTGCCGCCCGGGCCGAGGCCCGTGATGTCGCTGGGCAGGTGGATGGCGTCGCTCTCCGCGAGGAGGCGCTTGCAGGTCTCGACCTGGTCGGGCTCGACCAGGGAGGAGCCGATGCTGTGGCCCTGCGCGGCCAGGAACGTGAAGCACATGCCGCCACCGACGATGAGCGTGTCGACCACCTGGAGCAGGGCCTCGATGACGCCGAGCTTGTCGCTCACCTTGGCGCCGCCGAGGATGGCCACGAACGGGTGGCGGGGGTCGTTGCGTACCCCGAGCAGCACCTCGGCCTCACGCGCCAGCAGGCGCCCGGCGGCCGACGGCAGGAACTGCGGCGGCCCCACGATCGAGGCGTGCGCCCGGTGCGACGCGCCGAAGGCGTCGTTCACGTAGGCGTCCTGGCCCTCGATCAGCCTCTGCACGAAGGCGGGGTCGTTGCTCGTCTCGCCCGGGTCGAAGCGCAGGTTCTCCAGCAGCTCGACCCCCGGCGCCAGCTCGGACAACCGGGCGCGGACGGGATCCATGGAGAACGCCGGGTCGGGCGCCCCCTTGGGTCGGCCCAGGTGGCTGCACGCCGTGACGGTGGCACCTTGCTCCTGCAGCCAGCGCAGGGTCGGCAGGGCCGACCGGATGCGCAGGTCGTCGGTGATCTCACCGTCTTCGAGCGGGACGTTGAAGTCGGCGCGGACGAGCACCCGCCGACCGTCGAGGTCGCCGAGGTCCTCCAGGACCGGAACGCGCTCGCCGCCGCGCGCCTCCTCCGTCGGCGCCCCTTCGGGATCCGGTTCGCCTTCGGACGCTGCTCCGCTCCGCTCCGCAGCCTCGCTCGTCACGATCGCGCCCCGGTGCTCAGGCGCCGACGATCTGGACGAGGTCGACGAGGCGGTTCGAGTAGCCCCACTCGTTGTCGTACCAGCCGAGGATCTTCACGAGGTTCCCCGACACCATGGTGAGCTTGCTGTCGTAGGTGCACGAGTAGGGCGTGCCCACGATGTCGGACGAGACGATGGGCTCGTCGGTGTACTTGAGGACCTTGGACAGCGGGCCCGAGGACGCCGCCGCCTCGAAGGCCGCGTTCACCTCGTCCACCGAGGCCTCCTTGTTGAGGATGCCCACGAAGTCGGTGATGGAGCCGTCCGGCACGGGGACCCGCAGCGAGGTGCCGTCGAGGCGGCCCTGCATGGCCTCGAGGACGAGGCCGGTCGCACGGGCGGCGCCGGTGGACGACGGGATGATGTTGATGGCGGCGCTGCGCGCCCGGCGCAGGTCGCTGTGGGGGCCGTCCACGAGGGACTGGTCGCCGGTGTAGGCGTGCACCGTGGTCATGAGGCCGCGCTCCACGCCGAAGGCGTCGTCGAGCACCTTGATCATGGGCACGAAGCAGTTGGTGGTGCACGAGGCGTTGGAGATGACCTTGTGCGCCTCGGGGTCGTAGGTGTCGTCGTTCACGCCGACCACGAAGGTGGCGTCGGCGTCCTTGCCCGGTGCCGAGATGATCACGCGAGGGGCGCCGGCCTCGAGGTGGGCGGCGGCCTTGGCCCGGTCGGTGAAGAAGCCCGTCGACTCGACCACGACGTCGACGCCGAGGTCGCCCCACGGCAGGGCGGCGGGATCGCGCTCGGCCAGCACCTTCAGGGCCTTGCCGTCGATCTCGATGCCACCGTCAGCGGCCTTCACGTCGGCGTCGAGGGTGCCCATCACGGAGTCGTACTTCAGGAGGTGCGCCATGGTGGCGACGTCGCCCAGGTCGTTCACGGCGACGAACTCGATGTCAGCGCCCTGCTGCTTCACGGCGCGGTAGAAGTTGCGGCCGATGCGGCCGAAGCCGTTGACGCCGACGCGGATGGTCATAGCGGATGTGCCTCCGGTGAGTGATTCGGGGATCTGTCACCTATCCGACCACGCGAGGTCGGCGCGGTGCCAGTTGCGAAGGTCCCAACCTCGGGAAGGCCGGAACCCATGCTCAGACCAGCTCGGCGAGCACGTCGGCGAGCAGCGCCGGGTCGTGGGCGAGGCCACCGGGACGGGCGATGGGACGCACCACGGCCGCCACGTCGAGGCCGTGGGTGGACAGGCCCCCCTCGTGGCACACGACCACGTCGACCTCCAGGCCGTGGGCCCGCAGGGCGCCCACGTGGTCGGCCACGCCGTAGCCGGCCGTCTCGGGCACCTCGGGGGCCAGGTTGCACACGTAGACCTTGCGGGCCGGCGTGCGGGCCAGTGCCGTGCGCACGCCCGGCACCGCGGCCGCCGCCAAGACGCTCGTGTAGAGCGAGCCCGGGCCGATCACGATCTGATCCGCCCCCTCGATGGCCTCGACCACACCCGGCGCCACCGGCGGGTCGGGGGGCGTCAGCGACACCCGCGTGATGCCCACCGCGTTCGACACCGCCACCTGGCCGGCCACCTCGTCGCCGCCGGCCTCGGCCTTCAACACCACGGGCTCGGTGGTCGCGGGCAGCACCCTCCCCACGGCTCCCAGCAATCGGCCGACCTCGTCGAGCGCGGCCTGGAAGTCGTCGCCGGCGTCGGCGAGGCCGGTGATGAGCAGGTTGCCGAGGGCGTGGCCCTCCAACTCGCCGGCGTCGAAGCGGTGGTCGAGGGCCCGGGCCAGCAGGGAGTCGTCGGCCGCCAGCGCCGCCAGGCACTTGCGCAGGTCCCCGGGGGGCGGCAGGGCGATGCTCTCGCGCAGGCGGCCGCTCGAGCCCCCGTCGTCGGCCACCGCCACGATCGCGGTCACGTCGCCGGCGTAGCGGCGGACGGCGTGCAGTGACGCCGCGAGGCCGTGTCCGCCGCCGACGGCCGCCACCCGAGGGGTGGTCCCGGGACTCAACGGTCGATGTCTCGGTGGCTGACGGCGGGCCGCTCACCGCGTGAACGCAGCTGCTCGGCCACCTCCTCGGCGATGGCCACCGAGCGGTGCCGGCCCCCGGTGCAGCCGAAGGCGATGGTCAGGTAGGACTTGCCCTCGTGCTGGTAGGCGGGCACGAGCAGGCGCAGGAGCTTGCCCATGTGGTCGAGGAAGGCGACCGCGGCGGGCTGGCCGAGCACGTACTCCCGGACCGCCGCATCGCGCCCCGACAGCGGCCGCAGCTCGTCCACCCAATGCGGGTTGGGCAGGAAGCGGCAGTCGAGGACCAGGTCCACGTCGAGGGGCAGCCCGTGCTTGAATCCGAAGGACTCGACCGTGATCTGCATGGCGTTGCCGGCCCGGTCGCTCCCGAACAGGTCGCCGATGCGCGCCTTGAGCTGGTGGATGTTGAGCTCGGTGGTGTCGATGACCACGTCGGCGCCCCCCTTCACCGGATCCAGCAGCTCGCGCTCGCGCTCGATGGCGTCGGCCAGTCGGTCGCCATCGGCCAGCGGGTGGCGACGGCGGGTGCTCTCGTAGCGACGCACGAGCACCTCGGTGGAGGCGTCGAGGAACAGCACCCGCACCCTGGCGTCGGTCGACCGCAGGGCCCGCAGCGACTCCAACACCTCGCCGTGGTCGGGCCCGGACGCGCCGACCACCAGCCCGACCTGCTCGTAGCCCGACCCGGGAGCCTGCGCCAACTCGGACACCTTGGGCATGAGCGCAGGCGGCAGGTTGTCGATGACGAACCAGCCGAGGTCCTCGAGGTTGTCGGCCGCCTGCGAGCGACCGGCCCCGGACAACCCGGCGATGATGATGATCTCGCTGATGGGCCCAGCCTACCGACGAGCCCTCAGCCCCTGTGCGGCTCCGCCCGCAGGAAGAGGAGGCGCGGGATGGTCGACGCCTCCTGGTACTCCGGCGCACGGGCCAGGAAGCCCGGCGGCGGCGCCGGCTCCTCCATGTGGGTCACGACGAGGCCGTTGGCAGCCAGGGCGTTGACGTAGCGGCTGAGGGGCCGGTGGATGAAGGGGATGAAGACCCCGTTCTCGACCTGCTCGATGGTGCGGTCCTCGACGAGGTACGGGCCGATGCGCCAGTACTGCTCGGGGGGGTCGAGCACCTGGTCGTCGATCCACCCGCTGTTGGGGGTCTGGAGCAGCGGGTGGTTCAAGAAGAAGAGGAAGCGGCCGCCGGGGGCCAGCACGCGGGCGACCTCGGCGATGGCCTCGTCGACCGCCTCGATGTGCTCGAACACGAGGCAGGCCACCACGGCGTCGACCGTGCCCGAGGCGACGGGCAGCCGGTCGGCGCCGGCGCGGGCGTAGGTGGGCCCACCGCCCCGGCGGGCCGCCTCGAGCACCTGCGCCAGCGTCGGGTCCACGCCCAGGACTCGGCTTGCGCCGCCGTCGCGGGCGAGGCGGGCCACCTGCCCCTCCCCCGTCCCCACGTCGAGCACGGTGCGGGCCCCGGCGAGGTGCTGCGCCGCCAGGGGCAGGATCTGCTCCTCGTACTCCGGGTCGGCGCCCTCGGTGAAGCCGTCCTGCCACCAGCCCGCGTGGGTCTCCCAGAGGTCGTCGGTGTCCACCTCCCCTCCCTCCCCTCCCTCCCCTCCCTCGGCGGTCATCGCCGGCCGGCCCGATGCAGCTTGTCGAACACGGCGTCGGCCACCTTCTCGGGCAGCCAGGGCAGGGCTCGCAGGGTCTCCACATCGGCCTCCTTGACCGCCTTCACCCCACCCAGCTCCTTCACGAGGCGCTTCTTGCGGGTGGGGCCCAGGCCGGGGATGTCGTCGAGCGCGCTCTTCGTCATGCGCCTGCCGCGCAGCTCGCGGTGGTACGAGATGGCGAAGCGATGGGCCTCGTCGCGGATGCGTTGCAGCAGGTAGAGCGCCTCCGACTGTCGGGGCAGGCGGATGGGGTCCGACTCCCCCGGCACGTAGACCTCCTCGAAGCGCTTCGCCAGCGAGGCCACGGGGATCTCGTCGGCCAGGCCGAGGTTCTCGAGGACGCGGATCGCCACGGACAGCTGGCCCTTGCCCCCGTCCACCACGAGCAGCTGCGGCGGGTAGGCGAAGCGGCCCGGTCGCTCCTCGGCGGGCTTCTCCCGCTCGGCCAGGTAGGCGGTGAGGCGGCGGGTGAGCACCTCCTCCATGGCCGCGAAGTCGTCGTTCTGGTCGACCTCGCGGATCTTGAAGCGGCGATACTCGCTCTTCTTGGGCAGCCCGTCCTCCATGACCACCATCGAGCCCACGTAGTCACTGCCCTGGATGTGGCTCATGTCGTAGCACTCGATGCGCAGGGGGGCGATGGGCAGGCCGAGGTGGTCCTGCAGCTCGTTCAGGGCCTTGGCCCGGCTGTTGTGGTCGGAGGCCCGCCGCAGGCGGTGACGGGTGAGCTCCTCCTTGGCGTTGCGGGTCACCGTCTCCTGCAACGTGCGCTTGTCGCCCCGCTGGGGCACCCGGATCGCCACCGCCGACCCGCGCGTCTCGGCGAGCCAACGCTGGTACAGGTCGGCGTCGTCGGGCTCGGTCGGGACCAGCACGGTCTTGGGCAGGCCGAGCGGGGGCTCGTCGTAGTACAGGCCCTCGAGGACGTTGCTCACCAGCTCGCCGGGGGTCAGGTCCTCCACCTTGTCGACGATGAAGCCCTTGCGGCCGGACACCCGGCCCCGGCGGACGAAGAAGACCTGCACGGCGGCTTCGAGGTCGTCGTCGGCGATGCCGATCACGTCGAAGTCCTCGTTGCGCTCGGCCACCATCTGCTGCTTCTCGATGGCCTTGCGGACCGAGGTGAGCTTGTCCCGGAGACGGGCCGCCCGCTCGAAGGCCAGTTCGTCGGCGGCCTCGCGCATCTCGGCCTCGAGGCGCTTGAGGATGGTGTCGCTGTCGCCGTCGAGGAAGTCGATGAGCTCGTCCACGAGCTCCCGGTAGTGCTCCTGGGTGACCTCGCCGACGCAGGGCCCGCTGCACTTCTCGATGTGGAACAGCAGGCAGGGCCGCCCGAGGCGCTCGTGACGACCGAACTTGTTGTCGGAGCAGGTGCGAAGGGGGAAGGTCCGCAGCAGGAGATCGAGCGTCTCGCGGATGGCGTAGGCGTGACCGTACGGACCGAAGTAGCGGACGCCCTTGCGCTTGGCGCCCCGCATGACCATCGGCCGCGGCCACTCGTCGCCCACCGTCACGGCGAGGAACGGATAGCTCTTGTCGTCGACCAGGCGGATGTTGAAGCGGGGCCGGTGCAGCTTGATGAGGCTGTACTCGAGCATCAGCGCTTCGACGTCGTTGTCGACCTGGATCCACTCGACGCTCTCGGCCGACGCCACCATCTGCGCGGTGCGGATCGGCAGGTTGCGCACGAAGTAGTTGGACAGGCGCGACCGCAGCGACTTGGCCTTGCCCACGTAGATGACGCGGCCGTCCCGGTCCTTGAACTGGTAGGAGCCGGGGGCGTCGGGGATGGTCCCCGCCGGCGGTCGCTGCACCATGGCCGCCCCAGCCTACGACCGGCGAGGACCCACCGATCCCGCCCGATCCCGCACGATCACCGCGGCCGCGGATCGCCGAACGGACGGGTCACTCCAGGCGGATCGGCCGGAGGGAGGGGGTGGACCCGCCGGTGACCTCCAGGTAGCCGATGTCGTGCTCGCCCCTGGTGAGGGTGGACCGCAGCAGCATCGCGGCCACCCGTCCAGGGGCGAACTGATCGGTGTAGAGGGGAACCACTGCGGCAACCTGGCCGTCGACGGTCACGGCGACCAGCGTGCCGTCGGGTGCCTCACCTGTGACCCGTCCCACCGAGAGCGCAGGGAGCTCCTCACCGGCACGGACCACGACCCTGCGCCCCGTCTCGACCTGCGCAGGGCCGAGGTCGCTCACCGGGCCGAGGCCGATCGCGGCGGCCCGCCTCCCGACGAGGTCGGAACGCGGCCCGGAGGTGTACCAGCGGTCGAGGCCCCGCCGCCCCGGGAGGAAGGTGTCCACCCCACCGGCGAAGACGTCGTCGAGGTCGGCCTGGTCCTCCACACCGATGGCGTCCTCGAACTGGTAGTTGGCCCCGGACAGCCCGACGGCCCGGAGGAACGGCTTGTGGTCGCCACGCCGTGGCTCGCCCGCCAACGAGCGGCCGTCGACCTCCCACGGGATCTCGATGTCGAGCAGGTCGGCGATGGTGGGCACCACGTCGATGTTGAGGGCGTTGCGGTCGTCGACCACGCCGTCGGTCTGACCTGGCGCCTTCACGATCAACGGCACCCAGGCAAGGTCGTGCATGGTGGACGGGTCGACCGGGGCGGGCCCGAGGCCACGCGCCGGCGCCCCGGCCTGGAAGGTGATGCCGTGGTCCGAGGTCAGCACCACGAGCGCCTCGTCGTACAGGCCCGCCTCCTCGAGGCGGTCGACGAGGTCGCCGATCAACACGTCGAGGTAGCCGACCTGGAGCAGCAGGCGGTGGCGGTCGAGGTCGGCCGCCTGCTGGGAGGCGCCTCGCCGGTTGCCCGCAGGGTCGTCGCCCTCGACGTCGGCGACCTCGCGCAGCCCCTCGTCCGACGGGTACTGCTCGCCCGTCGGCAGGTGGGCGTAGGGGGTGTGGGGCAGCAGCAGGTGGAGGAAGTGCACCGTGGGCCCCTCGTCGGCCTGAATGGTGCTGAGCAGCCCGTTGAGCCCCTCGGGCCGGGGCCCGAAGATGGCGAGGATGTCCGCCTCGCCGGCATCCTGCTCGGCGTCGCGCACCTGGGCCTCGACATCGGCCTCTTCGACCGCCCCGCCCGCCGCTGCGGCGTCCTCGGCGGCCTCGAGGTCGGTCGACCCCCCGAGGTCGGCCGTTGGGCTGACGAGGGTGCGGTAGACCGACCGGGCGTTGCGCAGGAGGGTACCGAGGGGCGAGTCGGCCAGGGCGGCGCCGTCGGGGGCGGCCGGGTCCTCCGGCTCGTTGCAGATGGCGGTCGGGCACAGCGCCGTGACGGGCTCGACCGCCTCGAGGTCGTAGGCGCCACCGAGGAGGGTGAAGAGGCTCTCTGGGTGGGAGCGGGCGTCGGCGCTCAGGTCGTCCTCGGGCATCTGACCGGTGAGGATGGACGGCACCGCGAACAGCGTGGAGTTCGTGACCGTCGTCGTGTTGCGGTACCAGGTGCTGTCACCCGCCAGGCGGGCGAGGTTGGGGTAGAGCGTCTCGTCGATCTCGCCGTCGGCGTCGACGATCGTCGACAGCGGCCACTCGTCGAACACGATCATCACCACCGGCGGGAGGTCCTCAGGCCGGGCGACGTCGATGTTCGCCGCCTCGGCGCCCGACGGACGGAGCAGCTCTCCGGCCGGCGACAGCCAGAGGAAGCTGACGACGAACAGCGGCGGACCGAGGGCCAGGTAGTGCAACAGGGTGGCCGTGGCCCGGGACCGCCGGTAGGCCCAGACCACCGCGGCGAAGCCAGCCGCGCCGACGACGAGCAGCACACGCCCCGGCCCCCAGCCGACGTGCTTGGCGAAGTACAGAGCGAGCAGGCCGCCGAGGAGGCCGAGGGTGCCCAGGTGCACGGGCTCACGGGCCCGAGGCGCCACCAGCCCGACGAGGGCGCCGGCCCCCCAGAGGACCAGGGGAGGGACCAGCAACAGCACGAAGGCGAAGGCGACGATGTCGCGGCGCCCGGCGTCGGCGAAGACGAAGACCTCGGGGCTGTCACCGAACACCTCGTAGAGGGGCTGGGCCACGGCCAGCCCGGAGAGGCCGAAGATCTCGACACCTCTCCAGAGCTCGGTGCGGCCGGCCGGTGACATCCCCCGATCATCCCCCGAATCCAGGGTGGTGACGCGTCACCTGGCCTAGACTGTTCTCACGCCGGCCTGGTTTCCGGCGACATATCAGCTCCGTGGGCGACATCCCCGTGGCGTGGCGACCAGGCTGCCCCCACCGCCCTTCAGCGGAGCTTCCCTCCAGGGAGGTCCCGACAACATGCTGCGGCTCCAGACACCGCTCCCCGAGCGCTACCTCGACGCAACCCCCGAACAGATCGACGACTGGATCGGCACGGCCAAGGCCGCGCTCGGTGACGAGGTGTTCCTCCTGGGGCACCACTACCAGCGCGACGAGGTGATGAAGTGGTGCGACGCCCGCGGCGACTCCTACCGCCTGTCGGTGCTCGCCCAGCAGCGCCCGACGGCGAAGTACATCGTGTTCTGCGGCGTGCACTTCATGGCCGAGTCGGCCGACGTGCTCACCGCCGACGATCAGCAGGTGATCCTCCCCGACCTCAACGCCGGCTGCTCGATGGCGGACATGGCCGACATCGACCAGGTGGAGGAGGCATGGGTCGAGCTCTCGGGTGTGGTCGACGTCGAGCGCCTCGTGCCCATCACCTACATGAACTCGTCGGCCGCGCTGAAGGCCTTCGTGGGCGATCACGGCGGTGCGGTGTGCACGTCCACCAACGCCCGCGCCGTGCTCGAATGGGCCATGGCCCGGGGCGACAAGGTGCTCTTCTTCCCCGACCAGCACCTCGGCCGCAACACGGGGTACACCATGGGCTACACCGAGGACGACATGGCGGTGTGGAACCCCCGCTTCGACCTCGGAGGGCTCGGCGAGGCCCAGTGCAAGGAGTCCACCTTCCTCCTGTGGAAGGGTCACTGCTCGGTCCACCAGCGCTTCCGGCCCGAGCACGTCGAGGCCTTCCGGGCCGAGCACCCCGACGGCCTCGTGGTGGTCCACCCCGAGTGCGCCCACGACGTGTGCGCCGTCGCCGACAAGGTCGGTTCCACCGACTTCATCATCCGGGCCGTCGATGAGGCACCGGCGGGGACGACCATCGGCGTGGGCACCGAGATCCACCTGGTGCAGCGCCTCGACGCCGAGACCCCCGACAAGACGATCGTCTCGCTCGACCCGCTCATCTGCCCCTGCTCCACCATGTTCCGCATCGACGGCCCTCACCTGGCATGGGTCCTCGAGCACCTGGTGGCCGGCGAGGTGGTCAACCGCATCACCGTGGATCCCGACGTCGCCGCCTCGGCCCGGGTGGCGCTCCAACGCATGCTGGACATCACCTGACTGGCCCCTCCTCCGTCGGGGCGGCTTCGCCACCGGGTTCGCCCTCGTGCGGCTCCGCTCCACTGCGCCACGTCACCCCGCGGTCGGGGCGGCTTCGCCATCCGGTTCGCCTTCGGCGCGCCTGCGCTCCGCTCCGGCACGACACCCTGCGTGAGAAGGATGTCGACGGAGGGTGATAGTCCGGCGGTGCGCTGAAAGCCGTCCCCGCCATGCCGATGGAAGGACATGGACCTCTCCGGCGCGACCATCCTCCTCACCGGCGGCACGGGCTCCTTCGGAGGCGCCTTCGTCGAGCGGGTGCTCGACGAGTGGCCCGACGCCACCATCCGCGTGTACTCCCGCGACGAGCTGAAGCAGTCGGAGATGCGCGCCCGCTACGGCGACCGCCAGGTGCGCTACGTCCTCGGCGACATCCGCAACAAGACCCGCATGGCGCGGGCCTGCCAGGGCGCCGACATCATCGTCCACGCCGCCGCCATGAAGCAGGTGCCCGCCTGCGAGTACAACCCGTTCGAGGCGGTGCAGACCAACGTCCTCGGCAGCCAGCACGTCGTCGACTGCGCCATCGACTCCAGCGTCACGAAGGTGGTCGCCCTCTCCACCGACAAGGCCGTCAACCCGGTCAACCTCTATGGCGCCACCAAGCTGTGCGAGGAGAAGATCGTGGTCCAGGGCAACGCCTACGCCAGCCACTCGGACACCGTCCTGTCGTGCGTGCGGTACGGCAACGTGGTGGGCTCCCGGGGCTCGGTGGTGCCGCTGTTCGAGCAGCAGGCCGCGGCCGGCTCCCTCACCATCACCGACGAGCGCATGACGCGGTTCTGGATCACCCTCGACCAGGCCGTGGACCTCGTCCTGTTCGCCCTCGACCACTCCACCGGCGGTGAGGTCTTCATCCCCAAGATCCCTTCGATGAAGGTCACCGACCTCGCCGAGGCGATCGCCCCCGGCGTGCCCCGAGAGGTCACTGGCATCCGCCCCGGCGAGAAGCTCCACGAGATCCTCCTCACCGCCGACGAGAGCCGCCACGCCATCGAGGCCGAGGACGTCTACGTGGTCCTGCCCGAGCACCCGTGGTGGACCGACGAGCCGGGCTGGCTCGAGGGCAAGCCCCTCGACGACGACTTCACCTACTCCAGCGCCACCAACACCGACTGGCTCTCCGTGGAGGAGCTCCGGGAGCTGGTGCGTTGATCCCGTACGGCCGCCAGTCGGTCGACGACGACGACATCGCTGCGGTCACCGCGGTCCTGAAGGGTGACTGGCTCACGCAGGGGCCGGCCGTCGACGAGTTCGAGGCCCGCCTGTGCGAGCTCACCGGCGCCCGCCACGCGGTCGCCTTCTCGAGCGGCACGGCGGCACTGCACGCGTCCTGCGCGGTGGCGGGGCTCGGTGCCGGCGACCGGGTGGCGACCTCGCCGCTCACCTTCGCGGCCAGCGCGGCCTGCGCCCGCTACGTCGGGGCCACGCCCGTCCTGGTGGACATCGAGGCCCACACCCTGAACCTCGATCCCACCCTCCTGCCCACCGACGTCGACGCCCTCGTCGCCGTGCACTACGCCGGCCTGCCCCTGGACCTCGCGCGCCTCCCCCACCGCCCGCGGGTCGTCATCGAGGACGCCGCCCACGCCCTCGGCGCCCGGACCCCCGACGGCCCCGTCGGCAACTGCGCCCACAGCGACCTGTGCTGCTTCTCGTTCCATCCGGTGAAGCTGGTCACCACCGGCGAAGGCGGCGCGGTCACCACGAACGACGACGAGCTGGCCGCCGCCCTGCGTCGCTTCGGGCGCCACGGCGTCCGTCCCCGGCCGGACCTCGGCGGTTGGGCCTACGAGATCGCAGAGGAGGGCTTCAACTACCGGCTGTCGGACATCGCCGCGGCGCTCGGCACGAGCCAGCTCACCAAGCTCGATCGCTTCGTGGCCCGGCGCAACGCCCTGGCCGAGCGCTATCGCACGCAGCTGGCCGACCTGCCCGTCCTGCTCCCGCCGGCCGCACCCGCCGGCTGGCACCACGCCTACCACCTCTTCCCGGTGCAGGTTCCCGAGCGAAGCCATGTGTACGAGGCCCTTCGTGCCGATGAGGTGATGGTGCAGGTCCACTACGTCCCCCTCTACCGCCACCCTCGCTTCGAGGCGGACGCCTCCGACTTCCCCGTCACCGAGGCCGTGTACACCGGCCTCCTGTCCCTGCCGCTGTTCCCCGACCTGACCGACGACGAGCAGGACCGAGTGGTGGATGCTCTGGCCTCGGCGGTGTCCACTTGATGGCCGCCCGTCCCCACCCGACCATCGACGGGGACCCGTCGTGAGGCTGTTGCGGCGCCATGCGCCGGCGGTCCTCGTCGTCGGCGGAGGGACGGTCGGCAAGCGCCACGCCCGTGTGCTCGACGCCGCAGGGGCCCGGGTGGCGGTTGCCGACCCCTCGATGGACCGGTCCCGGGCCATCGATCCGGCCCGCGCCGTCCCCTTCGACCTCGACCACCTGGACGGCTACGACGGCATCGTCGTGGCCAGCCAGGCGGGGTTCCACCTCGAGCAGACGCTCGCGGCCATGGACACGGGCGCCAAGATCCTCGTCGAGAAGCCCGTCGCCCTCTCCCGAGTCGGCACCGCCGCCCTGCGCTCGGCCGCCGACCAGGTGATGGTCGGCTTCAACCTCCGCCTGCACCCGCCGGTCGCCAAGCTGATCGCCCTCGCCCACGAGGGTCGTGCGGGGCGCATCACCAGCGTGCGGATCTGGTTCGGCAGCTACCTCCCAGACCGGCGGCCCACGATGGACTACCGGCGCACCCCCTCGGCCCGTGCCGCCCTCGGCGGCGGCGTGCTGTTGGACTCCGTGCACGAACTGGACCTCCTGATCTGGTTGCTCGGGCCCACCTTCGGTGTCGTGGGCGCGCAGGTCGCCCGCCTCGGCGACCTCGAGATCGACGTGGAGGACACCGTGCAGGCCCTCTTGCGCCACGAGTCCGGCGTGCTCGTGGACGTCTCGCTCGACTACCTCAGCCGCCGGTACCGGCGCGGCCTCGAGATCATCGGCACCGAGGCCTCCCTGCGGCTCGACTGGGCACGGGAGGTCATCGAGGTCGAGTCCGAGGGCGACGTCGAGGTCGAACCCGCCATCGACTCCCTCGCCTGCTCCTACGAGCGCCAGGCCGAGCGCTTCATCTCGTGGGTCTGTGACGACGAGGCGCCACCGGTGAACGCGGTCGACGGGCTGGCCTCGCTGGAGCTGGCGGACCAGATCCTGGCGGCGTCAGCGCTCTACCAGTGACCAGCTGAGGGGCGTTCCCCGCACCACGTCGTTCGCGGCGCGCCGACACAGCACCTCACCGAGGTGCTTCGGGGCGAGTCCATCGCCCGGCCGGATGGACCGCACGTTGGCGGCGGTGAAGGCCTCGCCGGCGGCGACGTCCTCGACGACGAACAGCGATCGCCGGAAGGCCATGCTGGGCTCCTCCCCCGGCGACGGCCCGAAGCGGACGCGGCCGAGGCTGGCCTCGGCCTCCCGGATGGCCGAGACCATGGTGGCGAACTCGTCGGGCTCGAGGGAGAACCCCGCGTCCGGACCGCCGTCCGAGCGCCGCAGGGTCAGGTGCTTCTCGACGACCAACGCGCCCAGGGCCACGGCCACCGTCGCCGCAGTGGTGCCGAGGGTGTGGTCGGACAGGCCGATGGGCACTCGCCAACGCTCGGCCATCGCCTCGATGGTGCGCAGGTCCATGTCCCCGGGCGCCGCCGGGTAGGCGCTGTTGCAGCGCAGCAGCACGAGGCCGGGCGCGCCCGCCTCCGTGGCAGCGGCCACCGCCTCGTCGATCTCGTCCTCCACCGCCATGCCCGTGGAGAGGATGAGGGGCCGCCCTCGCGCCGCTGCCGTCCGGATCAGAGCGAGGTCCACCAGCTCGAACGAGGCGATCTTGAACGCCGGCGGCTCGAAGGTGTCGAGGAAGTCCACGGCGGCCTCGTCGAACGGCGTCGAGAAGAGCTGGAGGCCGAGTTCGGTGGCGAGCTCGAGCAGCGGCGTGTGCCAGTCCCAGGGGGTCGCGGCCTCGGCGTAGAGCTCGTGCAGTCGACGGCCCGCCCAGGCCGTGCCCTCACCGATCAGGAACGGTGGGGTGTCCGCGTCGATGGTGAGGCTGTCGGGCGTATACGTCTGGAGCTTCACCGCGTCGGCGCCGGCGTCGGCCGCCGCCCGAACGATCGCCTTCGCGGTGTCGAGGTCGTGTCCGTGGTTGGCCGAGAGCTCGGCGATGACGTAGACGGGCTCGCCGGGTCCGACCAGGCGGTTGCCGAGACGCACCGGGGACACCGGCGTTGCGGGCTCAGCGGGCACGGTCGGAGCTCCACCGGAGGTGGCAGGCCACCACGCCCTTGCGGAGCGTGCGGTCGCCACCCTCGAACCCCGCCGCCCGGAACGCGGCGAGCGAACCTTCGTTGTCGGGCCGGATGTGGGCGTGCACGGTGGCCGCTCCCTCGGAGGCCATCCTCAGGCAGCCGGCGAGGACGAGGGGTGCGGCCACGCCGGCGCCACGGGCCTCGGGGGCCACGGTCACGCCGATCTCGGGGCCGTCCTCGGAGACGTCGAAGCGGACGAGGCCCACGGGCGCGCCACCCAGGCCTTCGGCCACGAAGAGCGGTGAGGCCGGATCGGCGAGCCGGCTGTCGAGCCAGCGCTCGTGGTCGGGCCACGGGATGGGATCGGGGTCGAAGGAGGAGGCCCGCGTGACCGGGTCGTTGGCCCAGGCCCACAACAGCTCGGCGTCGGTGGCCTGCGCCGCCCGGAGGTGGAGCAGGGGCGCCCGCAGCTCGGCCAGGACACGCGGCGCGCCCCGTCCGTCGACGAGGGACCGGGCGGCCGCCGACCGTGCCCGCCGCAGGTCGGGGTCGGCGGCGAGGGCGAGGGCCCGGCCGGCGGCGCGGACCGCCACGTCCTCGTCGAGGTCGCCGAGCCACTCCGCCGCCCCCGCGGCGTCCATGGCCTCGCCGACGGGCACCTGGTCCGCCGCCACCCCGACCAGCACCGACGGGAGCCCGAGGTGGCACAGCTCCCACACGGTGCTGCCCGCCGCAGAGACGACGACGTCGGCACGGGCCAGGCGCTCGGCCCATGTCCGCGGTGCGTCGTCGGCCGGCACCGGCCCGTCCACCTCGAGCTCGGGACGCGACCCGCTGATCCGGGCGGCGACCTCGTCGCCCAGCGAGCGGACCCTGGCGGTGGGTTCGCCGCCGAGAGTGACCAGCACGACCCGGGCAGGGTCGCTGATCGGTCGCGCCGCGAGCCGGGACACCTCGTCGCGCAACAACGCGTACGCCGGGCCGCGCAACAGGCGGGCCGACCCTCGGTCCCGGTACCCCTCGACGCCCCCCGGGTTCTGGTCCAGCACGAGGTCGGCCCGGTACCGGCCGTGGCGACCGTGGTCGTCGACGACGAGGACCCGCGCGCCGGACGTGGCGACGGCCTCCTGGAACGCGGGGCCGAAGGGGGCACCGTCGACCACGACCCACGCCGCCGCGCCGGCGCAGGACAGGGCCACGACCTGAGCGATGTCCTCGGCGCTCCCCGCGTCACCGACCGCCGCCACGACCACGCCCCCGGCGGCCTCGACCCGGTGGCCGAGCGCGCTCGCCGGTGCGGGCCCCACCACCGTCACCGGGTCCCCGGTCCGGGTCCACCGTTCCACGAGGGCCACCAGGCGCATCACGTGCCCGGCACCGACACCCGGACCGCAATGGGCACGGACGACGAGCGGCCCCCAGCGCACCGGACCGGCCGGCGTCCCGGGGCGCGCCACCGGGGTGGCACACGGCCCTACCGTCGGTACCGTCACGGCTGCACCCATCCTCTTCCGATCGGTCGCGGCAACAGCCGGTTGAAGGTCAGCGATCAGCCCTCATCGAGGGTCTTCTGGCGGATCCCGGCGTTCAGGGCGGCCAGGTCGGGTCGCTCCCGCAGCAACTCGACCAGGGCCCGCCACGGGTGGGGTCCGTCGCCGAGGGCCGCGACGACCGCCTCGATGAGGAGGGCGTCCTCCTCGGTGTCCAGGGTGAGGCGCAGGTCGTGGGCGGGCGGGGCGAAGACCAGCCCCACCACCCGGTGGCGGTCCGGGTGCAGGTAGAGGTGCGGGGTGACGTGGACGCGCTCGGCCCCGGTGGCGACGGGTTCGATGGCCCGCAGCGCCCCCGCGCTCGTGACCTCGACGTCCAGCCCCCGGGGCAGGGTGCGGACCAGCGTGGTGCTGAGGTAGTCCGCATCGCCGCCCTCGAACGAGCGGACGGCGAGCGCGATCAGGGCGGGGTCGAGCAGCGGGCAGTCCGCGGTCAGTCGCACCACCGTGACGTCGTCGGCGTGGCCCTCGACGGCGGTCACGAAGCGGGCCAGGACGTCGTCCTCCGACCCCCGAGCGACCGAGCAGCCGAGTCGGGTGGCCTCGGCCACGACGGCATCGTCCCCCGCCGCGGTCGACGTGGCCACGACGACCCCGTCCACCGCTCCGCTGTGGGACGCGGCCCGTGCCACCCACCCGAGGACGGTGGTGGGGCCGAGGGGTCGCAGCACCTTGCCGGGGAGCCGCGTCGAGCCCATGCGTGCCTGGATCACGGCCACGGCCATAGGCGGCGGAGATTATCGGACCGACCGCTCAGACCCGCGTGTGGGGGGCCGACGGGAACGGGGTGATCCGCTACTGCCGCCGCTGCGTCATGCCCGAGACGAAGCCGGACATCTTCTTCGATCGCGAGGGCGTGTGCAGCGCCTGCGCCCACTTCGAGCAGCGCGACGAGGTCGACTGGGACGCCCGCCGCCGCGAGCTCGAGCAGATCGTCGACCGCTACCGCTCCACGGATGGTTCGAACTACGACTGCATCATCCCCGTCAGCGGCGGCAAGGACAGCACCTTCCAGGTCGTCCGCATGCTCGAGCTCGGCCTCAACCCCCTCTGCGTCACTGCCACCACCGACCACCTCTCCGAGGTCGGCCGCCGGAACCTCGAGAACCTGGAGCGCCTGGGTGTCGACCACCTCGAGGTGACCACCAACCCTCTCGTGCGCCGCCGCATCAACCGAATGGCCCTGACCCAGGTCGGGGACATCTCCTGGCCCGAGCACGTCACCATCTTCACGGTCCCGGTGCGCATCTCGGTGCAGATGGACATCCCGCTGATCGTCTGGGGCGAGAACCCCCAGAACGAGTACGGCGGCCCC